>SERZ01000050.1_pt1 | contig 66798 bp, 44 predicted proteins | sample 3171461 | NCBI WGS metagenome assembly SERZ01 (sample SAMN06051861, study PRJNA518727) | freshwater metagenome | biome: subpolar coniferous forest; feature: holomictic lake; material: water; isolation source: holomictic Lake 227, 6 m depth | place: Canada: near Kenora, Ontario | collected... | reverse complement strand
TTTAGGTTTAACGCACTTTGCCATGAGCACTCCTTTTCTTGCGGATTATTTTGAATTCCTGCGGTTCCAAAGCGTTTCAACCGATCCCGGTCTTGCTCCCCGGGTGGCGGCATGCGCCGGGTGGCTGGAACGCAAATTCCGCGGGATGGGCCTGGAAGCCCGGGCGTATCCAACCGCAGGGCACCCGATTGTGGTGGCGCGCAGCCAGCCAAAGCCGGACCGGCGCACGCTGCTCATTTACGGCCATTACGATGTGCAACCGGCCGATCCGCTGGAGGAATGGCGGACCCCTCCTTTTGAACCGGCTCTGAAAGACGGGATCGTCTATGCCCGGGGCGCGACGGACAACAAAGGGCAGATCCTGGCTCACATCCTGGGGGTGGAGAAGACGTTGCGCGAGAAAGGGGAGCTCCCTGTGAACATCATTTTCCTGGTGGAGGGGGAGGAGGAGAGCGGCAGCGAACATCTGGCGGACTTCCTGGAGACGCATCGGGAGGAATTGGCCTGCGATTTGATCGCCATTTCGGATACCGGGATGGTGGCCCGGGGGCTCCCGGCGCTCACCTACGGCTTGCGCGGCATCCTGGCGATGGAAGTGCGGCTCCATGGGGCGCGGACGGATCTGCATTCGGGGCTTTACGGGGGCATCGCGCCGAATCCGGCCACGCTGCTGGCGCGGATGGTCGCCTCGCTGCACGACGAGAGCTTCCGCGTGGCCATCCCCGGTTTCTACGACGCCGTCGCCGCATTGCAGGATTGGGAGCGGGCGGAGTGGGCCCGGCTCCCGCTGGACGAGGCGTTTTTCAAGGCGGCCATCCATTCCGATGCCTTGCTGGGGGAGGCGGGCTACACGCCCGTCGAGCGCGCCTGGGGGCGGCCTACCGCCGAGGTCAACGGCATCGGCGGCGGCTACCAGGGGAGCGGTGGCAAGACGGTGATCCCGCGCGAAGCCTTCGCCAAATTATCCTTTCGCCTGGTGCCCAACCAGAAGCCCGCGCAGATTGAGGCGTGCGTGCGCGCCCACTTGGAACGGGTCTGCCCGCCGCAGGTGCGGATGGAGATCGTGACGGGGCATGGCGGCGAGCCGTTCCTGTGCGACCCGCAGGGGAGGGATGGGCAGGCGGCACGCCGCGCGCTGGCCCGCACGTGGGGCGTGGAGCCCGCGCTGATTCGGGAGGGGGGCTCCATCCCGATTCTGGAGGCGCTCCGGCGAACGCTGGGGGTGGAGATTCTTCTGCTCGGGCTGGCGCTGCCGGATTGCGCCTGCCATGCGCCCAACGAGAGTTTTCCCCTGGAAAACTTCGAGGCTGGCATGCGGCTCAACCAGGCGTTGCTGGAAGAACTGGCGCGCGCCTGAGAGAGCGGGAGCCGGGTGCGGAAAAACACGGGCAAACGCTACAGTCCACGCGCCCGTTGTGTTTTTCCGGGCTCGTTTGGGCCGCTGAAGGATCGCCGCGACAACGGGGGCGCTATTTCCCGCGTTTGGAGCGGGGAGCGCCTTTGGCCGCTTTCACGCTTTTGCCGGGAGTCTTGACGGCGCGGCGCAGGGTGGCGTCTTCACGGGTGACGCCGCCTTCTGCATCGCGCTTGATCAACCAGGCGATATAAGCGGAAAAGGACTGGCCAAACCCACGTTTGTCAGCGATTTGCTGGCCCGCTTCGTAAACCGGGTCCTCTAATGTAATGCTAGTGCGTTTAATAGGATGGTCCTCGTTAGGTTTCTCATTGGGAAACGCCGGGAAAGCCATTTTGGATGTAGGAAAAAATCGCATTGAAGGATTTTTTTTATTCCAAAGCAGTTTTTTGGGCCCCGGGAACCCAATGAATAAGTGAAAGATATTACGAAGTGAGACAGTCGTCCAGTAAGAAAATTGCATTTTCCACCAGAAATGCTTGCCCCGAACCGCTTCGGGTCGTATTACCGAGTCGCATTACTATGGGCGGTTCAATACGACGGACTTCGATTTCAATACCCGAAGAACTCTTTCAAGAAGGGCAGCGGCTTGCCAAGCGCCGCCGGCGTAATTTTTCCAATTACGTGGCGGATTTGATTGCGGCTGACGCCGAAAAGGCGGCTGCGGCAGAGATGTTTTTTGGCGACGGGGCCACTCCTGGGACGGACGCCCCCGCGAAGAGTTCCAGGCGGACCTTCGACCGGCCTTTGTAGCATCCCCTCGGAGGGGAATTGCGAGGGCGGGGGAGAGAGCCGCACGGCCGGGCGCGTTTCCGGGCTGGCGCGGAGGGGGGAATATGCGCATACTTTCTCCCGTTTCCATGACCGTTCCCCCGCTTGCTCCAACGCTTCCCCCCAAACGCCCCGGCTGCTTCCGGGTCGTGCACACATCGGATTGGCATCTGGGCAAGCCCCTGGCGGAGTTGGACCGGAGCGAGGAGCACCGCCGGTTCCTGGCGTTTCTCCTGGAAACGCTGATCGCCGCGGACGCCGACGCGCTGGTGGTGGCCGGGGATGTCTTTGACTGCGCCACGCCCCCGCAGGCGGCCGTGCGCCTCTATTTCGACTTTCTGGCCGCGCTGTACTCGCGCAGCCGGTGTGTGGCGGTGGTGACGGCGGGCAATCACGACTCCCCCTCGCACCTGGAAGCCCCGCGCGAGCTGCTGGGCGTCCTGCGGACCCGCGTGGCGGCTTCGTTCCCAGAGGACCCGTCGGCGTTGCTGATCCCGCTCCCTTCGCCCGAGGTGCCCGCGCTGGTCGTGGCCGCCGTGCCCTTTCTGCGCGAGCGGGACCTGCGCACGGGGCGGCTGGGCCAGAGCGCGGCGGAAATCGAACGCGATTTGCGCGAGGGGGTGCACCGGCGCTATGCCGAGGTGGCCGCCGCGGCCGGGCCCTGGCGCGCGCGGGGCGTGCCGATGCTCGCCATGGGGCATCTGACGGCCCTGGGAGCGTCCGTCACGCCGGAAAGCGAACGGGAGATCCACGTGGGCGGGCTCGGGAGCATCGGGGCGGACGCTTTCCCCGAGGCGTTCGCCTATGTTGCGCTCGGACATTTGCACCGGCCCCAGGCCGTGGGAGGCCGCCCGCAGGTGCGGTATGCCGGTTCCCCCCTGGCGTTGAGCTTTAGCGAAGCCGCCGACGCCAAGGAGGTGCGCCTGCTGGATTTTGAGGGAGGGGCTCTCGTGTTAAACGAGGGGGTTCCCGTGCCGCAGGCCCGCCGATTGGTGCGGCTGCGGGTTCCGCAAGTGGATCTGGAGGTGGGGTTGCGCGCCTTTGAGCCGCCGCCCTCGGATCTTCCGCCGTGGGTGGAAGTGGTGGTCGAGAAGGCCTCCCCTTCCGGCGATCTTTACAAAACGGTGCGGGATTTGGTGGAAGGCCGCCCTTTCGAGGTGGTCAAAGTCACCGTCGAGCGCGAGGGGGCGCGAGCCGGGCTTGCCCTGGATGACGCCTGGGCGGAGGAGGCGGCGGACGAGTTGCTGGCTGACCCCAAGGCCGTCTTCCGCCGCCGGCTGGACCAGGAGCCGGACCTCGATCCAGCCGCCCGCGCCGCGCTGGAAACCGCCTTTGCGGAGTTGTGCGACCGGCGCTTGGAGGGATAGAGCAATTCTCAAAAATCCTTTCCGAAAGAGCTGCGCCCGCGCCTTTTGCGTTCTTTGCGCGAACCTTTCCCGAGTTCCCGGTTGCATTTTCCCCCGTCCTGGTCCCCAATTTAAGCTCTTCCTCCCAGCCATGCGCATTCTTCGGATCCAATTTGAAAATTTGAACTCGCTGCCCAGCGGGGACATCGATTTGGAGCACGGGCCGCTGGCCGAGGCGGGGATTTTCGCCATCACCGGCCCCACCGGGGCGGGCAAATCGACGTTGCTCGACGCGCTGACGCTCGCCCTCTACGGGCGCGCCGCCCGCTACGACAAGGAGCCCAACCCGGAGAACATGATGAGCCGCCATACCGGCTCGTGCCGGGCCGAGGTCCTCTTTGAGGTCCCGCGCGGCCGTTACCAGGCCCGCTGGGAATTGCGGCGCGCCCGCGGCAAGGCCGGCGGCAAGGTTCAATCCGCGCGCCGAAGCATCGTCGAGGACGGCAGCGGAACGGTGCTCGCGCAGAAGATCGATGAGGCCGACCGCCTGGTGGAGGAACTGACCGGCCTCGACTTCGAGCGTTTCCGCCGCTCGGTGCTCCTCGCGCAGGGGGAGTTCACCCGTTTTCTGAAAGCCAGGCCGGATGAGCGCGCCGCGTTGCTGGAGAGCCTCACCGGCACGTCGATTTATTCGGAGTTGAGCGAGCGGGCCTTCCGCGAGGCGACCCGGCGGGAAGAGGAGCTAATGGCGCGCCGGGAGGCGCTCGGGCGGGTCGTCCTGCTCTCCGAAGAGGAACGCGCGGCCAAGACGGCCCAGATCGCGCAGCTCACCGCCGGTCTCAACGGGCTGGAGGGAAGCCGGGCCGCTCTGGCCGAACGGCTCGGATTCGGGCTCCAACTCCGCGACCGCCTGCGCGAGGAGGCCGATCTTGCCGTGAAGAAAACCGCGCTGGAGACGGAAGCCCAGCAGGCGGTCCCCGCGTTGGAGAGCCTCCGGGTCCACCGGCTTTCCGTGCCTTTCCTCGCGCCGCTGGAGACGCTCGACGCCCTGGAACGCCGCGTAGCCGCCGAGACCCTCCAAACCGGGGAAGCGGAGACGGCTGCCGCGCAGGCCCGGGAGCGGATTTCCGCCGGGTTGCAAGCCGCCCAGGCCGTGGCGCGCCGCCAGCTTGGAGAGGCAGCCTCCGCGCTGGCCCGCGCCGAAGCGGATTTTCAGGCGCTGGGGGAAGCGCTGATCCAGGCCGAGACCTCCGAACAGGCCGCCGCCGCCGAGGCCCGGCACGCCGCCGCCACGCTGGCCGAACGGCGGCAGGACCGGACGGAGGCTGCGATCGCCGCCGCATTCACCCGGCTCGAACAGAAGCGCAACGCCCTTTTTGAACTCCGCACGGCGATGGAGAAACGGGACGCCTCCGCCGCCGAAGCCGCGCGGCTCGCTGACGAGGAGACCCAACTCGCCGGCGAGATTGAGACTGCCCGCCGGGAAAAGGAGGCGACGTTCCAGGAGGCGGAAGCCCAGGCCGTGCTGCTGGAAGACGCCCGCGCCAACCTGGCCTTGCAGGAGCGGATCGCCGGAATGGCCGGCCAGCGGGCCGATCTGGTGGAGGGCCGCCCCTGCCCGCTCTGCGGCGCGTTGGAGCATCCTTACGCCCAGGCCCTCCCTTCCTCGCCCATCGAAGAGGCGCGCCGCCATTTGAACGCCGCCAAAACGGCCAACGACACAGCATCCCGCGAAGCCCGGATCGCCGCCGAGGGGTTGACCCGGATGGAAGAGCGGCTGGCGGGCGTGCAGAAGCGCCGGGGGGAAATCCGTTGGGAGCAGACGGCCGGCCACGAGGCGTTTGAAAAAGCGGCCCGCTCGGTGCGCATCTTTACCATGGAGGGGCTGGAGGAAGCCTTTGCCGACCTCGCCCAGGAACGCGCCGCGCACGAAACGCTGGCACGCGAAATCCGCGAGGCGGAGGCGCGCTGCCACGCCGCCGAAAAGGGGCTCCTTACCTGCCAGGGCAAAACGGCCCAGCTTCGGGAAAAACGGATCGCCGCCGAAACCGCGCGCGCTGCCGCCATCCGCCAGCGGGAGGCGCTTTGCCGCGAGGCCGAACGGGCGGATGCTGCCGCCGGCGGCTTGGGGGCCGCTTCCGCCGATTCCCGCCTTGCGGAGCGGTTCGCGGCGGAATGGACGACCCTCGACGCGGCAGCCTTCGCGCTGGAGCCGCTGCGCCGGGCGTTTGCCGAAACAGCGGCGGCCGCCGGGGAACGCCGCAAGACGCTGGAAGGCGTCCGCAAAGCCGGGGAGCAACAGGCCGCGGCCGTGCGCGAACTGTTGGAAGGCACGCCCTTCGCCGATGCCGGGGCGTTGCGCGCGGCGCGGCTGGACGCGGCGGAAGCCCGGCGGATCGAAGCCCTGGAAACGAAACTCGCCGCGCGCGGCCAGGAGATGGAAGGGCGCTTTCACCACGTCCGGGAGCAGATCCGCGCCCTGCGCGAGGGAAGCGCCCCCGAAGGCGAGGCCCTGGCGGCTTTGGAACAGGAACGCCAGGCATTGGCCGGGCGCATCACCGCCGCCGCCGAGGCCCGCACCACGCTTCGCAACGATCTGGAGCGCGACGAGGAGACCCGCCGTTCGCACACGGCGGAACTCGCCCAGCTGGAGAGCGAGGCGCGCGGCCTCGCCGTGTGGGTCCAGCTCCGGCGCTTGATCGGCTCCGCCAACGGAGCGGCCTTCCGGCAGTTCGCCCAGGGGCTTTCGCTCGATCTTCTCGTGCGCCATGCCAACCGGCACCTGGCCCGCTTGAGCGACCGCTACCGGCTGCGGCGCGTGGAGGGGGAGCTCTCTTTGGAGATTATCGACCACCACCAGGCCGACGCCACCCGGCCCATGGAAAGCCTGTCCGGCGGCGAAAGTTTTCTGGCCAGCCTGGCGCTGGCGCTCGGGCTTTCGGACCTCGCCGGGCGCAACGTGCGGATCGACTCGCTCTTCATCGACGAAGGCTTTGGGTCGCTGGATGCCGACACGCTTGACCTCGCCGTTGCGGCGCTCGACGCGCTGCGGCTCCACAACAAGACCGTGGGCGTGATCTCCCACGTCGAGCTGCTCAAAGAGCGCATCCCCGTGCAAATCCGGGTGGAGAAACGGACCGGCGGCTTGAGCGTCCTTTGCCTGCCGGAGTAGGAGGGCTAAGCCCCTTGCCGGCGGTTGCGCAGGCAGGCCCAGACCACTAACCCCGTCAGGAGCACCATGGCCACGGAGCCCAGGCCCACTTTCAGGTCGCCGCCAAACCAGGGGAGCGTCTGTTCCGGCCTCAGGAGCCGCTTGGTGACTTTGGAGAAGCCCATGAAGCCGGCAACCCAGCCGGTGTGAAGGCCGATGGGCATCCAGAGAGAGCGCGTTTGCAGCCGCGCCCAGCCCAAAATCCAGCCAACGCAAAAGAGCGTGGTGAATCCCCCCAGGACCAGCCACGGCTCGCGGAACTGGGCGAACGCCCCGGGGATCAGCGCAAAGCCGGAAAGCCAGCCGATGGCTTGCGGATCGGCGGTGTCGGGCTTGAGGAAATGGAGCACGGAAAAAAGCGCCGAGGTGCAAAACAGCGCGGAGAAGCGGGGCAGGGACCGGGCCAGCAGACCGAGGATCGCCCCCCGGAAAAGCCATTCCTCCAGGATCGAGACGACCACGGCGGAAAGGACGATGCTCCCGAGGGCGGCCACGTCGATGTGCGCCCGGAGTTTGACGACGTGGAAGACCATTAGCAGCGCGGCCAGCAGGACCATCATCAGGAACGAGGCCGTGAAACCGGCGACGGCATCGCGCCAGCGCCACGGGTTGGGCTCCAGGCCGAGCGCGCGGACGCTCGAAACCCGCAGCCACCGGGCCGTGGGCCAGAGCAGCGCCAGCGCCGCCAGGAGCAGCCCGCGATGGAAGAATTTGCGGAAAGGCGTTTCGGCCAGCCAGGTCAGAATGCCGTGGCCCGCCAGCCATTGCCCGCCCCAATAGAGCGGGGCGGCCAGCAGCGCGCCGAGGACGATGGTTGCCAGGAGGTAAAAAATGATTTTGCCAAGAGACTTCAAAGTGGGCGAAGTTTTCGTCATATTCCGCAAGACCGCAATTTCTTTCATGCACAACAAACACGTTTGGACCGAGCGAACCCCCGAGGGCGAGAAGCGCGAAGTGCGCGCCGTGAAATTTGGAGGCGTCTGGCGCATCCAGAGCAAACTGGCGAGCGCGGAGGTGTGGACCTACCACGAACCGGCGCTGCTGGAGGACTTGATCGAATTGCGCGACCTGCTCTTCCGCAAATACCAGCGCCGCCGGGCCGCCTACGAGGACGTTACGGCGATTGAAAAGATGATCACCGCAAGGGGCGGGGACTGGCGGAAAGAAGAGGAAGAGTGAGGCGAATTTTCCCATGACGACTACTGATCTGATCGATTCCGATAAACGCCATTGCTGGCATCCGTTCACCCAAATGCGCGACTGGTGCGCGCCGGATCACGAGCCGCTCGTGCTGGTGGAGGGCGAGGGGGCCATTCTGCGCGACAGCGAGGGGCGCGAATACGTTGACGGCAACTCCTCCATCTGGACGAACATCCACGGCCACCGGCACCCGAAGATCAACGCCGCCATCCGCGAGCAGTTGGAGCGCGTGGCGCACACCTCTTTCCTCGGGTTCACCAACCCGCAGGCGATTGCGCTGGCGGAGGAACTCGTGGCGCTTTGGCCCCGGGATGTGCCGAATCCGCTGAACCGCGTTTTCTTTTCCGACGACGGGAGCACGGCCATTGAGTGCGCCGTGAAGCTGGCCGTCCAATGCTGGCAGCACCGGGGGCAGCCGCAGCGGATGCGCTTCCTGGCGTTCTCCAACGCCTACCATGGGGACACGATGGGGGCGTCGAGCCTCGGGGGGATCAACGCCTTCCACGGGCGCTTTTCGGCGTTCCATTTTCCCTCCGTCCACGTGGCGTCGATGGAGGAGCTGGAAGCTCGCACCGCTCCCGGCGCTGCGGCTCCCATTGATGTGGAGAGCCTTGCCGCCGTGGTGATCGAGCCGCTGATCCAGGGAGCCGCCGGGATGCGGCTCTGGCCCCGGGGGATGCTGGCCCGCCTGCGCGCGTGGTGCGACCGGCATGGCGTCTTCCTCATTGCTGACGAGGTGATGACCGGCTTTGGCCGCACGGGCAAGATGTTCGCCTCGCATCACGAAGGAGTCGTCCCGGATTTTGTCGCCTGCGCCAAGGGCCTGAGCGGCGGCTACCTGCCGCTGGCCGCGACGTACACCACGGAGGCCGTTTATGAGGCGTTCCTCGGGGGGTACGAGGAATTAAAGAGCTTCTTTTACGGCCACAGCTTCACCGGCAACCAGCTTGCCTGCGCCGCCGCCCGGGCGAGCCTGGCTCTCTTCCGCGAGGAGCGCGTCCTGGAACAATTGCAGGGGAAGATCGCCGTGCTCCGCGAGGGGCTGGAAGCGCTCCAGAGGCACCCGAATGCCGGGGAGGTCCGGCAATGCGGGTTCATCGCCGGGATCGACCTCGTGCAGCGCGACGGCACGCCGTTTGCGCCCGGCCTGCAAACCGGCGCGCGCGTCTGCGAGGCGGCGCGCAAGCACGGCCTCTTGACCCGCCCCGTCACGCGCGACACGCTGGTGTTGATGCCTCCGTTTTGTGTTACCGAAGCGCAGATCCGCCAATGCGTGGAAGCGCTGCGGCGGGGGATTGAGGAAGTCTGCGGGGAGTGATACCGACTTTCATCAATATCCGGGCAGTATGACTTGCCCTGGCGATTTAACCTAAAAACGGCAATGGATCGGGGCGATCTGACACAATCTACTGGCCGCGAGTGACTTTCGTCGAGGCTCAGTATCTTGTGTCAGCTCATCCCCTCCTATCACCGTTTTTAGGTTTAATGAGGGAAGCCATCGGGCATTCCACGGGTTGCGAAGCTGGAGCTTCGGGGACAAGGGCGTTCCCAATCTGGAGATTGGGAACGAGGAGCATTTCCCCGCCACCCCTCTTCTCCGCGTCTCCCTGTCTGCTATTTGAGCGTGGCCTCGAACTTCGGGTCCGGCTTTACCCCCAGCTCCAGCGCCTTGTTGTAGTGCTGGGCGGCGCTCTCCTTTCGGGGCGGCTGCGCGGTGGCGAGCAGGACGGCCAGGTTGTAGTGGGCGTCGGCGTAGTCGGGGTCGAGTTGCAGGGCCTTATCCAATTCTTTTTGCGCGGCCTCCGGCCACCCTTTCTTGGCGGCGGCGATGCCGAGGAAGTTGTGCGAGGCGGCGTTTTGGGGATCCGCGCCGATGGCTTGCGTGAGGTTGGCGATGGCGTCGTCGTAACGGGCTTGCTGGAAATAAATGATCCCGAGGGTGGAATGGGCGAAGGCGTCCCCGGGGGCGAGGGCGAGCACTTTTTTGAAGGTTTCCTCCGCCTGCTTCAAATGCCCGGCGCGGAACCGTGCCACGCCCAGGTTGGAGAGGGCGTAGATATTCGACGGGGTCTGGCTGACGATCTTCTCGTAGGTGCGCTCCGCTTCGAGATACCGGCCCCGGTTGAATTGGTCTTTGGCCTCGCGGGCGAGGGGCCGGAGCGCTTCCGGGACGCTGGGGCTGCTTGCGACGGCGACTTTGGCGGTGGCCGAGGCGGAGGGCCGGGCGTCGTTTTCCGTTGCGGCGGGGTTGGTGGGGAGCGCTCCCTCCAGCGGTTCCCCGGCTTTGGCCGCCGGCTTGGATGCGTTGCCGGAGGCGGGCGCGGCGATGGAGATCGACAGGGTCCCCGGGGTGTTGTCGATGATTTCCATCTGCGGCGTTTTGAAGAGGGCGCGCTCGTCGGCGGTGAGGGTCACGGCGGGCTGGCTCAAAAGGCCGACCTCCTCGGTGAGGGCCTTGGAACGGACTTTCATCCGCTCCAGTTCGCTCAAGACGAGCTTGCGCGATTGCTCCCGGCGGGCCTGCTCCTTGAGTTCGCGCAGGACGATGCCGCGCAGGAGTTCGTTTTCCTGCGTGAGTTTTGTTTGATCCGCTCCGGTGGGGGCTTTGGCGTTGGAGGTGTCGAGTTGCTTTTGCAGTTCGGCGATCAGATCCCGGTTGACGCCCCCTTCCTTCTGCGCGGCGTCGAGTTGTTCCTGCACGCCGGAGAGTTGCTCCTTGAGGGCGGCGATCTGCCGGTCTTTTTCCGGCGCGGCGGCGTTGAAGGAGGCGATGTTTTTTTGCGCGGTGTCGAGCTGCTGCGTGAGCGAGGCGTTTTCGGCGAGGAGTTTCTCGGCCTGCCCCTTGGCCTCTTGCGCTTTGGCGAGCTGGGCCAGGGCGCTGTCGCGCTCGGCGGTGACGGTTTCGACGTTCTTTTGGGCGGCGGCGAGCCGGGCGCCCTTCTCGGCGGCTTCGGCCTTGACGGCTTCGCGTTCCTTGGCCATGGCGACGAGTTTCTGTTCCACGTCGGCGAGGGATTCGATCTTCTTGTGGGCGCTTTCCAACTGCCCGGCCAGCGCGGTGTTCTGGGCGGTGGCCGCGTCCCGCTCCTGGGAGAGTTTAATGGTGCGCTGGTGCATCAGTTCACCCTGTTCTTCGGCCACTTCTCGGTCGGCCTTGGCGTCGTCGAGCGCGCGGCGGAGCGCTTCCATCTGCTTTTGGAGCGCCTCGGCCTGGGCGGTGGCGGCCTGGTCTTTGTCTTTGGACTGGGCCTCGAATTGTTGGCGGGCGGTTTCCAGCCGGGCTTGGAGATCGGTTTCGCTGGCTTTGGCGCGGGCAAGCTGCTCCTTGGCCTTGGCGGCTTCGGCCTTGGTTTCCTCAAGTTGGGTTTGCAGGGTCTTTTGGGCGTTGCTGTCGCGCTCGGCCCTGGCTTTCGCCTCGGTTTCGCTGACGGTGACCCGTTCGGCCTGTTCCTGGAGGGTGGCTTCGGCTTTGCGGAGTTTTTCCGCCTGTTCTTTGGAGAGGGAGGTGGCGCGGTTGAGCTTGCCGGTGGCCTCTTCGAGTTCTCCGGCGATGCGGGCTTTTTCCCGCTGGACGGCTTCCAACTGCTGGCGGGATTGTTCGAGCTGCGCTTTGATGGCCGCCATCTGGGAGCGCATTTCGCGCGCGGCGCGGTCAAAGGCGTCGCCTCCGGCAGGGGCTTCCGCGGGGGTGGGGGAGGTGTTGATGCCGGGGAGGAGGTTTGGGTCGAGCCCGGGTTGCGCCGCGGGAGCCGCCGGGGTGGCGGCGGGCGGTGTTTCGGCGGCGATGCGCTCTTCCAGCTTCTGGATGGCTTCGGTGACTTTTTTCCGCCGGAATTGCAGGACGGGCGGGTTCCAGTCCGGGTTGCGCTGCTGCAATTGGTCGAGCACGCTCCCCGCGAAGCGGTATTTGGTGAGCGCGGCCCGGTAGCTTCCCTGGCTTTCCAGTTTTTCAGCCTGCTGGAAGCTCATATAGGCGCTCAGGAAGACCTGGTCGGGATCGGTGGAATCAGCAGCCCGCCCCACGGGGGCAAAAAAGAGCCCAAGGCAGGCGATGAGGAGAACGACAGAGGGGAACCGCATAATGGATAAGGAGGAGCGAACTTAGTGGAAAACCGTATTCCATGCAACCGCTAGAGTGCGATTCGCGCAATTCGGCGAAAAATCCGCTTCCCCCCGGCTGTGCGCCTGTCTTTAATGCAATCCGCTTATCCTTTCTATGAAAACTCCTATCAAAGTCGCCGTGACCGGGGCTGCCGGTCAAATTGGTTATTCCCTCCTTTTCCGTATTGCTTCGGGCTCCATGTTTGGGCCGGACCAACCCGTGGAACTGCACCTCATCGAAATCGCCCCCGCGCTGCCCGCGCTGCAAGGCGTGGTGATGGAATTGCAGGATTGCGCGTTCCCGCTTGTCAGCGGCATCGTGCCGACGGCGGACCTCGCCGAAGGGTTCCGCGGCGTCAACTGGGCGCTGCTGGTCGGTTCCGTTCCCCGCAAGGCAGGGATGGAGCGGGGCGATCTGCTCGGCATCAACGGCAAAATCTTCACCGGCCAGGGCAAAGCCATCGAAGCCAACGCGGCCAGCGACGTGCGCGTCCTGGTGGTCGGCAATCCGTGCAACACCAACTGCCTCATTGCGATGAACAACGCCAAGGGCATCCCTGCCAACCGCTGGTTCGCCATGACGCGCCTGGACGAAAACCGCGCCAAGGCCCAGCTCGCGGGGCGCGCCGGGGTTCATGTCACGGAAGTTTCGAACGTCGCCATCTGGGGCAACCACTCCGCCACCCAGTATCCCGACTTCACCAACGCCAAGATCGGGGGCAAACCGGCCGCCGAAGTTATCGGCGATGAAGCCTGGCTGAAAGAGACCTTCATCCCGACCGTGCAGCAGCGCGGCGCGGCCATCATCAAGGCGCGCGGCCTCTCCAGCGCTGCCAGCGCCGCCAACGGCGTGGTGGATACCGTCCGCTCGCTCACGACGCCGACTCCGGCGGGCGACTGGAACAGCGTCGCGGTTTGCTCCGACGGCTCCTATGGCATTGAGAAAGGCCTCATCGCCTCCTTCCCGATCCGCAGCAACGGCGCCGATTGGGAGATCGTCCAGGGCCTCCCGATTGACGCTTTCTCGCGCGACCGCATCGACAAGAGCGTGACCGAGCTGAAGGAAGAGAAAGCGCTCGTCGCCAATCTCCTGTAGTTCGTCCGCCGTTTTTTCAATGCGCGGGAGAGGAGCCCCGGCACCCTCCCGCGCTCTCCCGCGCCCTGGCAAATCCGCGTGCAACAGGCGTGTGAACGTGGTAGAGTTTCCGGCGTGAGGTCTTTTAGCCTTCGCATCAAATTGATGGGCTTGATGCTGCTGGCGTTCCTGCCCCTGGTGGTGCTGGAGGTGAACACGGCTGCGGAACAGGGGCGGCGCGCGGCGGACAACGCCAGGGCCGAGGCGATTCGCCTTTCCCGTCTTTGCGCCAGCAATCAGGAGGCGCTGATGGATTCCGTGCGCCAGCTTCTCACCGTGATGTCCAAATTGGAAGGGGTGCAGCGGCAGCACAACGGGGAGTGCCAGGTATTGTTTGAAAAGATCCTCCGGGAAAACCCGCTCTTCGCCGTCGTGGGGGCTGCCGACAGCCAGGGGAATGTCTATTGCAGCGCTCCGCAAGGAACCGCGGGAACCGCGCCGGTGAACGTGGCGGACCGCCCCTATTTCCAGCGGGCGATCCAATCGCGCCGTTTTACCGTGGGCGATTACGCCATCAGCCGCCGGGCCGGAAAGGCGACGATTCACATGGCCGCCCCGGTCATCAACGAACAGGAGCAAATCACGGGCGTCGTCTATGTGGGGCTTGATTTGCAGGCCATGAGCAAGTTTGGCACCCGGGTGCCGCTTCCCCCAGGTGCTTCCATCACCATGATCGATGAAAATAACGTCCTCCTGCTGCGCCACCCGGACCCGGAGCGCTGGATTGGCAAACGCGCGTCGGAGAGCCTGGCCGAGGGGATGCTCTCGAACCGAGATCCCGAGGGAACGCTGGAGGCCAGGGGGGTGGATGGCTTGGAGCGCATCTATGCGGTCAACCGGATCGAGGCTCCGGGCATCGGGCATTTGTTTATGATGGTCGGCATTTCCAAAAGGGAAGCCTACGCCCCCTACCGCAAGCAGATGGGCGCGCAATTTGGCATGATGGCGGGAACGGCGTTCCTGGCGCTGGCGGCGGCATGGCTGCTGGGCCGCCAGGCGATTGTCCGGCCCGCCCGGCATCTGGCGGGAGTGGCCCGTTCGTTGAGCGCCGGTCAGCTCAATGTCCGCAGCATCTTGCAGGGCGGCGAGTTTGGCGAAATCGCCACCGCCTTCAACCAAATGGCCGAAGCGCTTTCCCGGCGGATAGCGGAACTCGACGCGGCGCAGCGCGAACTGCGGCTCGCCCACGACGAACTGGAAGCTCGCGTGGAGGAGCGCACGGAGGAACTCCACCACGCGCGGGAGCGCCTGGTGGATGCCATCGAGAACCTGGATGCCGGGTTTGCCATGTTCGGCGCCGACGAGCGCCTGGTGATCTGTAACCAGACCTTCCGCATGATGTTCGCCCTCTGCGCCGACATCATCGCGGCTGGCGTCACGTTTGACGAAATTCTGCACGAGTTCGTGGCGCGCGGCGGGCGCATGGATGGCGTGGAGGACATGGATCAATGGTTGCGGGACCGAATGACCGTCTTCCGTGAGGCCAGCAGCCGCGAATTCGACCAGAAGATGAACGGCCGCTGGATTCGCGTCAGCGACCACCGGATGCGCGACGGGGGCATCGTCTCCCTGCGCACCGACGTCACGAATTTGAAGGAGATCCAGGAGACGCTGATTTTGCGCGACCGGGCCATCGCGGCGGCCGTCAGCGGCATCGTCGTGACCGATCCGACGCGGCCCGACAACCCCATCGTGGATGTCAACCCGGCTTTTGCCCGCATTACCGGCTACACCAAGGAGGAGGCGCTGGGGCGCAATTGCCGGTTTTTGCAGGGCCCGGAGACGGCCCCGGAGGCGCTCGCCGCCATCCGCACCGCGATCCGCGAGGAGCGGGAGTGCCAGGCCGTCTTGCACAACCGCCGCAAAGACGGCACGCCGTTTTGGAACGAGGTGAAAATCACCCCCGTGCGCGACGCCAAGGGGCGGCTCATTCACTTCGTGGGCGTCTTGACGGATGTGAGCCTCCGCGTGGAGGCGCAGGAGGCGCTCCAGCGGGTGCTCGACGAGTTGCACCGCTCCAACCAGGAGTTGGAGCAATTTGCCTACATGGTCTCCCACGATCTCCAGGAGCCCCTGCGCATGGTGGCCAGCTACACCCAGCTCCTGGCCCGGCGCTACAGGGATCGCCTGGACGGTGACGCCCTGGAATTTATCGGCTACGCGGTGGACGGAGCCCAGCGGATGCAGGGATTTATCCAGGATTTGCTCCAGTATTCGCGCGTCGGCACCCATGGGCGCCCCTTCGAGCGGGTGCGCGTGGCGGAAGTGGTCCGGCGCGCCTTGGACAACCTCCACTTTGCGATCGAGGAAAAACGAGCCGAAGTCGTCTGCGGCGCAATGCCTGAACTGGACGCCGACCCGGTGCAACTGGGTCAACTTTTCCAAAACCTCGTCGGCAACGCCCTCAAATTCAGCGGGGAAGGCCCCGTGCGCATCGCTTTGGAGGCGGAGCGCCGGGGGGACCGATGGGAGTTTATCGTCCGCGACAACGGGATCGGCATTGATCCGCGCGACGCGGAACGGATTTTCATCATTTTCCAACGGCTCCACACCCGCAAGGAATACGAAGGGACCGGCCTGGGGCTGGCCATCTGCAAACGTATTGTCGAACGGCACGGGGGCCGCATCTGGGTGGAGTCGCAAGCGGGTCAGGGGGCCGCGTTCCACTTCACGATTCCCGAGCGGCACGAAGAACGCCCCCTGCCGGTTTGATTGCCCCACGATTCCATGGTTGCATCCGAAGCCGGTTCAAAGGAAAATAGACCCATGCAAGGGAGCCAACCAGTAACGGCGGAGCCGGACATTCGGGTGCTGCTTGTGGAGGACAACCCTGGAGATGCGCGGCTGATCCAGGAGCTCCTTTTGGAAGCGCGCGGCGGGCGGTTTGAAACCGCCGTGGCCAGCCGCCTTTCCGAAGCTCTGGAAAGGCTGGAGAAAAACAACGCGGAGGGAGGCGGCTTCCAACTCATTTTGCTGGACCTTTCGCTGCCCGACAGCCGCGGGATCGATACGTTCCACCAGATCGCCGCGCGCGCCCATGGCATCCCGGTGATCGTCTTGAGCGGGCTCGACGACGAGGCTCTCGCGTTGCAGACCGTCAAGGAAGGGGCGCAGGACTATCTCGTCAAAGGGCAGGTCGATCCCCGGATTCTAGAGCGGGCCATCCGCTATGCCATGAAGCGCGTGGAGGCGGAACGGACGCTGGCCGAGGAGCGCAACCTCCTGCGCAACGTCATCGACAACCTCCTGGACTCCATTTACGTCAAAGACGCCCAGGGCCGCTACCTTCTGGACAACCTCGCCCACATGCGTTCGCTGGGGGTCGATTCCCCCGAAAAAGTCGTCGGCAAGACCGTCTACGATTTTTTCCCAGCCCCCCTTGCCTCCAAGTTCCAGGAAGACGACGAAGGGGTCCTGCGCACCGGCAAGCAAATCATCAACCGGGAAGAAGTGGTCGTCTCGGAGGACGCACCCGTCCGCTGGATCTCCACCACCAAAGTCCCCCTGCGCAACCACAACGGCGAGTCCATCGGCATCATCGGCATCGGGCGCGACATCACCGAACGCAAAGGGGCCGAGGAACAGATCTTCCGTTACAACGCCGAAATCCGCCAGCGCAACACCGAAATGGAGGACGACCTCCACATGGCCCGCGAGATCCAGCAGGCGTTTCTGCCCCAGCAGTACCCCACTTTTCCGCGCGGAGCCTCCGCCGCCGAGAGCAGCATACGCTTCTGCAGCCGCTACATCCCGACCACCGCGGTCGGGGGGGATTTCTTTCACATCCTGCCCATCTCGGACACCGAGGCGGGCGTTTTTCTCTGCGACGTGATGGGCCACGGCGTTCGCGCCGCCTTGGTCACGGCCATCCAGCGCGCCCTGGTGGAGGAGATGCTCCCCTCGGCCAGTGATCCCGGCCGTTTCTTGACGCAAATCAACCGGGCTCTCCTTTCCATCCTGCGCCGGGCGCGCACCCCGATGTTCGCCTCCGCGTTTTCCCTGGTGGTGGATGTCGCGCGCGGGTGCGTGCGGTATGCCAACGCGGGCCACCCGAGCCCCGTGCATATCCGGCGGCAAACGGGGGAGGTTCGCTTCCTCTGCGCTTCCTCGGAGCGGCCCGGCCCGGCTCTTGGCGTCTTCAAAGAGGCCGTTTACGAAACGCGGACCTGCCCCATCTCTCCGCGCGATCTCGTGCTCCTCTTCACCGACGGCCTCTATGAGGTGGAAGGCTCCCACGACGCCTTTTTCAATCAGGAAATGCTGCTGGACCTTCTGCGCAAAGAGATCAGCCAGCCCACGGAAAAACTCGTGGATGAGACGCTGGGAGCCATCCGGAATTTTGCGCTTGGACACATCTTTACCGATGACGTTTGCCTGATTGGGGTGGAAATTGAGCGCACGCATGTTCATAATCCGTAAAAATCCGTAGTTCTTGCCGTGAACCCTCCTCCCAAATTTATCCGCGTCTTCCTGGTGGAAGAGAACGTGGCTGATGAGCGTCTCGTGGCGGAGATGCTCCAGGACTTCGGGGGCGGCCAGTTCATCCTTTGCGGCGTATTCCGGCGGCTGGACGAGGCGATTGAAACGTTGAAAAACCTGGGCAATGCCGATGTCGTTTTGCTGGATCTTTCTTTGCCCGATTCGCAGGGGCTGGAAACCTTCCTGCGGCTCACGCAGGCCGTGCCGGACCAGCCGGTGATTGTGCTAAGCGGCCAGGATGACGAGGCGTTTGCCATCGAAACCGTCCGCCAGGGAGCCCAGGATTACCTTGTCAAAACCGGCCTTGCGGGGCGGCTCCTCGTGCGCAGCATCCACTGCGCCATGGAGCGGAAACGGGCCGAACTGTCGCTCCGCACCGCCCGCGAGGAGATGGAAAAGCGGATGGCGGAACGCTCCAGTGCGTTGGACGAGGCCAACCGGCGGCTTTCCGAGGTGTTGGAACAGTTGAAAACCGCGCAGAGCCTGGCGATTCAGCAAGACCGCCTGCTGGCGATGGAGAGGCTGGCCGGGGGGATCGCGCACGACTTCAACAACGCCCTTTCACCCATCCTGGCCCATAGCGAGTGGCTCTTGCGCAAACCCGGCGCTTTCAGCGACGAGGAGGCGCTTCGGAAAGCCTTGTGCAACATCCACGAGTCGGCGGGGCATTGCGCAGAGGTGGTCCTGCGCCTGCGCAATTTCTGCCTCTCCCGGGACGAGTTCGCTCCCTTTGAACTGCTGGACGCGCGCGAAGTGGTGCAGGCCGCCATCGCGCTGACCCAGCCTTCCTGGAAGGACCAGGCGCAGATGCGCGGCTGCAACATCGCCGTGGAAACCGACTTTGCCAGCGTGCCGAAGATCCGGGGCGCGCGCGAAGACCTGGTCGAGATGTTCACCAACATCCTCCTCCACTCCGTGGACGCCATCACCGGCAACGGCGTGATAGGGGTGCGGATCACGGGCGGCCCGGAAGGGGTCTCCGTCTGCCTTTCCGATAACAGCGTCTCCACGGGCGCCGGGGCCGCCGCTCCCAGCCCCGAACCGGGCGAGGTGAAGGGGATCGGCCTGGGCGTCATCTATGGGATTGCCCAGCGCCACGGCGCGGAAATCCATATCGGGAGCTGGGAAGAAAATGGGACGCAAGTGACCGTCCGTTTTCCCGTTCCCAAGGCTTCCCGGGAGGAGACGATCGCGCCGCCGCAGCCTGCGGCAGCCGTCGCATTTAGGCCGCTGGAGGGGTTGCGCATTCTGGCGGTGGAAGACGACCCGAATATCCGCGAAATCCTCGGCATTTACCTCAAGGACGAAGGGCACTCGGTCGAATTGGCAGCCGAAGGGGAGGAAGCGCTCACCAAGTTTGAGAAGGACCACTTCGACCTCCTGCTGACGGACTATTCCATGCCCAACATGAATGGCGACCGTCTGGCCGCCGCCGTCCGGGAGGCCGATCCCAAGATCCGGATCGCCCTCTTAACCGGGTTCGGCTCGCAACTCCCCCAGGGAGCCCCGCTGCGGCTCGAAGTGGACGCCATCATCTCCAAGCCGTTCACCTTCGAGACCCTCCGCCAGGGGATCGCCGAGGCGATGGGCGGGTAGGGGAAGACGCGGGGAGAGGGGCGCGCCTACTGTGCGTAATCTTTCTCCCCCGGTTCCGGGACGGCTTCCAGTAATTTTTGCACGATCTTGTCGGTGTTGATGCCTTCGGAGTCGGCCGTGAAGTTGGTGAACATCCGGTGGCGCAGGACGGGCCTTGCATTGGCGCGCACGTCGTCGGTGGTGACCAGAAGCCGCCCTTCGATGACGGCCCGGGCTTTGGCGGCCAGGATGAGGTATTGGCTGGCGCGCGGACCGGCCCCGACGTGGACCCATTTGGAGATGAACTCGGGCGCGCGCGGGTCGCCGGGGCGGGTGGCGCGCACGAGCCGGGTGGCGTATTTTACCACGTGGTCGGAAATGGGGAGGTTGCTCACGGCGGCTTGCAGTTCCAGGATTTGAGGGCCGTCGAGGATTTTCTGCAAATCGAGCGCGCGGGGGCGCGTGGTGACTTTGGCGATGGTTTCTTCGTCGGCCTCGCTCGGGTAGTCAATGGTGATGCTGAACATGAAGCGGTCGAGCTGCGCCTCGGGGAGCGGGTAGGTCCCTTCCTGTTCCAGCGGGTTTTGGGTGGCGAGGACGAAGAAGGGGGGATCGAGCGGATAGGTCTCGCCTGCGGCGGTGACGCGGTGCTCCTGCATCGCTTCGAGCAGGGCGGCCTGGGTCTTGGGAGGCGTCCGGTTGATTTCGTCGGCGAGGAGGATGTGGGTGAAGATGGGGCCTTTGATGAAGCGGTATTCCTTGCGGCCGGTCGATTCGTCGCTCTCCAGGATGTCCGTTCCGGTAATATCCGATGGCATCAAGTCGGGCGTGAACTGGATGCGCCGGAAGCGGAGGTCGAGCACGTCGGCGACGGTGCGAACCAGGAGGGTTTTGGCCAGGCCGGGGAGGCCGATCATGAGGACGTGGCCATTGGAGACGATGGCGGTGAGGAGCTGGCGGACGATTTCCTTTTGGCCGATGATCGCCTTGCCGATTTCGGCTTCGATGCGCTTGGTTTTGAGGCTCATCTGGTCGATCACATTGCGGATGGCTTCGTGTTCGGGCGTGAGGCCCTCCTCCGGCTGCGGCGCGGCCTGGAATTCAAAAATGGAAGCGCCGACCATGATGCGGTCGCCGGGTTGCAACGGAGCGTCTTCCACGCGCTCTTTGTTGACGTAGGTGCCGTTGAGGCTGCCAAGGTCTTTAATGCGCCACGCGCCGCCGTCGGCCGGGTAGACCTCGGCGTGGTAGCGCGAGGCCGGGCCGTCGATGTCCACGCGCAGGGCGCAGTCGGGCGCGCGGCCGATGGTGAGTTTCTGGTCGAGGAGCGGGTGGGCGGACCCGCATTGGAAACCGGCTTGGATGCGAATGTGTGGCATAATGGGAAGGTGGGGGGGTTATGGATTTTTCGGCAGGGCGATGGAGCCCAAAGTGTGGAGGGTGGTGATGACGCGCAGGCCGCCAAGGAGGGGGACGTGCACGGTGGAGCGGAATTGGGGGAAAATCGGTTCGCCCTCGCGGTAGAGGTGGCGCGAGGCGCTCAGTTGCCAATCGTCGGAGGCGCGGGTCAGCTCCGCGATTTCAAACCGCCGGACCATCTGCCCCAGGGCTTTGCCGGATTGTTGGAGCACGTCATTGGCGCGGAAGCGTTCCACGAAGGCGAGGAGCGTTTCGCCGTCGGGACTGACGCCGGTGCGGTGGATGCGGCTCCGGTTGAAAAAACCGTCGGCCGCCGCGATGCGCTCCTCCAGGTGTTTAGCGGAGACTTCGGGAAGCGCGGGGGGATCGCCTAGTGCGAGCCCTTCGTAGACGGCTCCGGAGCGGGCAAATAACACCAGGTCATATTCTCCCACGGGGAGATGCTCGAAATGGAAGGCCGTCCCGCCCGGGCTCAAGGCGGCGCGGAAGACGCGGACGCGGTCGCGCTCCACGGCGACGGCGTGGGTGAGCGGCTCCGCGATGCTCCCTTCCAGCCCCCCGGAGGATGCCGGATCGGGAGCGGTGTAGATCCGCCCCGCCTGGGCAAAGGCCGGGGAACAGAAGGCGAGCAGGAGGAGGATTACGCAAAGGCGCGCGTTGGGATATTCAGTCATCATGGCTTGTCGGCCCATTCCTTGGCTTGGGAGGCGAGGGGGTGCTGGGGGTAGTCCTTTGCGAAGGCGTTCCAGAGCTTGCGCGCTTCTTCTTTTTCCCCCTTCTCGTAGCGGAGGCGGGCGAGGTAGAATTGGGCGTCGGTCTGGAAGGGGCTTTCGGGCTGGACCTTCTGGAACGACTCCAGTTCCGCGAGGGCTTCGGTCCAGCGTCCGAAGGCGAGCAGGGTTCGCGCGCGCAGGAGGAGGAAGTCGCTGTCGAATTTCACCATCGGCCGCCGTTGTTCCCACTCGGCGAGTTTTTGCTGCGCCTCCCGGGTGTAGCCGCGCTCCAGCAGGTCTCGGACGGCGAGGGAGGCGGCGCTGTCTTTGACGGGGAGGGCCGTGTCCGGTCCCTTCTTGCCGAGGTTCTGGTATTGCGCGGCGGCTTCCTTGTAATGACCCAGGAGGCGGTGCAGGTCGCCCATGCGGATTTTGGCGACGAGGCTCAGGTTGTTGGAGGCGTTCTGAAAGGCGAGCTGCGTGAGGCGGCCGAATGCGCCGGCGTCCCGCAGGCAAAAGACGAGGAGATTCATTTCGGCCAGGCCGAGTTCGTCGGCGTAGATTTTTCGCAAGGCGGGGTCGAGGGTCTGGGAGAGGGCGTAAAATTCCTGCTTCGCCTGGGCGGGGGCGGTTTGGGCGTGGGCGCGCAGCAGGGCCAGCCGCACGGGCACCCAGAGCGGGTCGTTTTGCGGCGGGTCGGGCCATTGGGCGGCGAGCCGCGCGATCTCCTGGTCGCTCCCGTATTCGCAGATAAAGACGAGGCGGGCGCGGACGGCATCGGCGGTAAGCCCCGCGGCCGGTTCGGCGTCGATGAGGGCGAGGGTGCGCGCGATATCGGCGGGGTCGTTGACGGAGGTGCGCCGGAGGTGGTCGGGGACGACGACCAGCAGCGGCGCGTTCAGGATCGAGCCGTTACGGGTGAGGCTGCATTGGAGAAGCTGCGCTTCCTTGCCGGAGAGGAGCCGCGTTCCGGCGGTCCCGGTGACGCTCGCGCCGTCTTCAAACTTCCAGGTGGACGTCCAACCCGCGGCAGGCTGCGGCTGGTGGAGTTCAAACTGCGTTTCGTACAGCCACTGGCCGCCAAAGCCCAGGAAGGAGATGACGCTTGCCTTGGGCAGCGGGAGCGGTTGGCCGTCGGTGCCGTATGGGGGGCCGGTTTGGGCCGATCCCGGATGAATCCATGCTTCGGGCGGGATGGTTTCAAAATGGTCCGGGAGCTGCCAGCCGAGGACGGTGGCGGCTTCCAGGCGCCCGCCGGGAGGGACGTCGCCCTTTGCGGCGTAGTAGTCGATTTTGACGAGCCCGGCCGGGCAGGCCACCGCTTTTTTGCGGACGTTCGCCGGGTTGGTCTGCGGCGAGTGCTGGCCGGGCCAGCCGAATTGCTCCTGGTCGTTGACGACGACAAACGAGCAGTCGCTGGAGAGTGTGTAGAACGTGATCTCGCGCGCTTGCGGCACGCGAAGGTAGCCGCTGTAGTGGGTGAGGAAGTTGGCGTTGGGCCCGAACGGGTTGCTGCCGTGGTAGATCTGGCTTACAAAGCTCGCGCCGGGGGCTTCCGGGCTTTTGGCCCAGGCGGCCTGGAGCCCGGCCAGGGAGTCAAATTTGAGGTCATCGGGCGCGGGCCGCGTCTCCATGAGGAGGCTTGTTTTTGGAGCCCAGCCGGGCGAGGGGCGGTGGACTCCGCCGCCGAAGTAGAGGAAATAGGGCGTTTTCGGCTCCAGCTTTTGCGCGAGCAGGATCACCCGGCCGCCGGTGCGCCGCCCGATCTTGGCCAGCGGTTGCGGGGTTCCGGCCCGGTCAGTAAGGAGGAGGTCGCCGAGGTCGGGCCGCGTCTGGCCGAACTCCGGCACGTTGATTTCGACGCCAGCTTCCGGGACTTCCGGGGCGGTTTTCAGCCGGAGGGGGATGCGGTAGGGGGCGTCGACCACGCTCCACGGCGCATCGGCGGGAGCGGCTCCGGCGGTGAGGGCCGGGAGGAGGAGGCAGAGGGCGGCGGCAAGATGGAGGGGGAAGCGGCTCATGGCTGGAGCGTCCGGTAATACTCTTCCACGGCTTTTTGGTAGGCGGGCGGCGCTTCCCCTTCGTCGCCGCCGAGGAGGCGCTTCTCCTGGAAGCGCGGGGCGTCGCCGGTGGAGAGGGTGACGACGTTGCCGGTCTGCACGGCTCCCTGGACTTCCCGGAGCTGGGTGACGATTTTCTGGTGCAGGCTGCGGAAGTCGTCGAAGCGTCCCTCTTTCAGTGCCGTTTCCGACTGGTCCATGAGCCGGACCACGCCGGGCAGGCCGCCCGCGCGCAGGTAGAGCAGGCTGGCCTGCCCGTAGGTTTTCGATGTCTTCTCCGCCAGCAGCGCTTGCTGGACGGCCAGCGCGTCGGCTGCCGCCATGCGCGGGGCGTTGCTGGGGCGCACGGGGGCGTTGCCGTCCATGCCATTGCGGTCGCTGAATCCGCCCGCTTTCCCGCCGCCGGTGGCGCGGGCCTGCTGGATGCCGCCGTTGTCCTTGACCTGCCCCTGCTGCATCGGGTCGTTGGTGCGGCGAATGTCGGGGGTGGTCCCCTCCAGGTTGCTGGCGGTGTCTCCCGCCATTTCGCCGTCGCTCATCCCTTCCCGCCCCCCGCTGGAGCGCCCGGTCTGCTCGTTTTTGTTGGGCCGGGTGTTGCCGGATTTCCCCTGCGCACTGAAGCCCGGCATCGGTCCATCGCCGACGCCCCAGCCTTGCTGCGCCTGGGCGAGCGCCTGGTTGGAGGCGGCGTCCTGGGTTTCCTGGGCGAGTCCTTCCTGTTCCTTGAGGAGGTCGCCCACGAGGTCTTCAAAGGCGTCGGGTAGCGGCAGGTTCTGGATGTCGGGCATCTCGGTCTTGTCAAAGTTTTCGCAAAGCCACTTGGTGGTGTCGTTGGTGTTGCTGAGCCACATTTCGAGGTCCTCGGCCACTTTCTTGGCCTGCTCGATGGCTTGCAAGAGGCTGTCCTCTTTTTGCACGGCCACTTCTTTTGATTTGAGCGTTCCCGCCTCGGCCGCGGCTTTGTCGGCCTGGATCACGTCCTCGTAAATCTGGGTCAATTCGCCGCGCAGCTCGTTGGCGGGCTTGATGTCCGGGAAGACGTGGGCATCGGTGAGCATTTGTTCCACGGCCTTCTCTATTTGATCCTTGCCTTTGCGCATCGCCTCGGCAGTGGCGGCGTCTTGCGGGCGCATGTCGGCTTTGCGGGCGATCTCCTTGCTTTTCTCCACCACTTCGCGCTGGAGCTTGGCCAGCGCTTGGAGTTGGTCCGCCATTGCCTTCGCGGCCTGTTTCAAGGTTTCGGCCTCGTGCTGGGCCGCCGCAAGCTGCCACTGGTTGAGGAGTTCGACGATCTTCGCCAGCCCGGCGATCCCTTCCTGCTCCTCGGCGGCGGCCGCCGGGAAGGCGGCTGCTTGCAGGTGCTCGGCGGCGGCCAGCATTTTTTCGTAGAGCGCAAATTCGTGGAACATCCCGGCGGCTTTGGCGAGCCGGGCGCGGAAGTCCTGGTCGCCCATGGCCGCGTCCCGCGCCGCTTTTTCCAGGGATTTGCAAACGGTTGTGGTCTGCTGCGCGAGGGCGTCCTGGCGCTCCGCGAGCGGCTTGGCGTCGGCCTTGGCGGCGTGGCTCGTGTCGCGGAAGAGGAGGCGTTCGTTATGGAGCAGCTCTTCCACGCTGGAGAGGATGTCCTGGATTTTCCCTTTGGCGGCCTCGGCGGCGGCGGTTTGGCGCGCCCCTTTGAGCCGGGCCAGGATGGCGGCTTCCAGCCCGGCGGCCTGGCCCAGCGCTTCGAGCCGGGGCGCCGCCGCCGTGGCGGAAACGGCCGCCCGCAGGGCGAGGACGGACGCAGGGAGTTCTTTTTCACAAAGCGGCTGCAAGAGGCAGCGCAACGCCGGTTCGGCGGCGGCAGCGAGGGTGCGCGCGGTGTCGGCGATTTGCGCCTGGCGGTCGAGCAAGGGAGGGAGCGGCGGTTGGGCGGAGGCCGGATCGCGCACGGCGGCGAGGGAGGCTTGGGTTTGAGCCAGGTTTGTTTCCTGGAGTTTGACGAGCGTCTCCAGGCTGCCGGCGGTGTTTTTCGCCGCTTTCTCTTCCTGCGCATGGAGCTGCTCCTGCGAGCGCAAGGTGACGACCAGGGGGCGGGACCATGTGACGCCCGGCCCGGTGACGTTGTTCTGGTCTTTGGCCACGAGGGCGAGCGTCACCCGCCCGTCGCGGGCGTAGCGCGAAAGGCCGACTTTGAGCGTCGCGGAGAATGTTTTCTTTCCCGCCGCTTCTTTCCAAAAGGCAACCTGCTCCGCCTCCTGCGTTTCGTCGCTGGTTCGGTAGAGGGCCACGGATTCCAGCCCGAAATTGTCGGTGGCGGTGAATGTGACGGCGAGCGCGTCGGTGGGGGCGGCGAAGACTTCCTTCCCTTCCGGCGGGGCGGTGACGGTGATCCGGGGCGGCTCGTCGGGCGTGACGGCGATGGGGAGCGTTTCGGCGTCCGCCACGCCGTCGGCGTCGCGGAAGTCGAGATGGAGCGTTGCGTTGGCCTGGAGCGCGCCGCTGAGAGTCCAGGCGGTGGCGGAGGTTTTTTGGACGGTGAAATTCCCGTCGCAACGGAGTTCCTCCAGCGGGTTGTTGAACTCCACCGAAAATACCACCTTGGAGCCGGGTATGAGACCTTGCAGGGCGGCGAAGTCGCGCCGCGTTTCCGGCTCCAGGCGGGTGTAGGCGGGCGGGGTGAGGGTTGCGGCGCGGTGGACCAGCGCCGTGCGGGGGCGGACGTCGATCTGGCAGACGGGCGAAAGGGCGTCGCCCGCGATGACACGGTAAGCGAACGGTTCGCGCACTTCGTTCCACGCGCAGGTGAACACGGGGGAGCCGATCTCCCGGTCCATGAGCCGCTTTTGCCAGCCGCCGCCGGCGGCGCGCGTTTCCAGCCAGACGCCCCTGGGGATTTGCCCTTCCAGCCGGGCGGTGACCGTCAAATCACGCCCGTTGACGACGCGGGCGTTCCCCGGGGTCAGCTCGGCAATCTGCGTTTGCGTGAGGGGCGCGATGGAGCGCCCCGGCAGGAGGATGCGGGCGGCGGAGTTGGCGAAAACGAGCGGGCGCACGAGGGCGAAGAAGCCCAGGACGAGCACCGCCGCGCCGAGGGCGAGGGCGATCCGGCGCAGCAGCGGGAAATCGAAAACCTGCCCCCAGTCCACGCGCGGGAACGGGTCGTGCATTTCCTGGAAAAGCGCCTCGCGCAGCGGCGCGCCGGAGGGGAGATCACGGTCGAACTGCACGGCGCTGATGAGCGTGTTGCCGCTGCCGGTGGCGGCGGTTTCGATCCGGCGGGCGACCCCGGATTCGGAGACGCGGGAACGGGCGGCCCAAAGGCCGCTCCCCAGCCCGGCCAGCACGGGCGCGGCGACGAGCACGAAGGCGGCCCAGCGGGTCGCCGGGCCGAAGTGGAATTGCGCATCGGCCAAAAGTAATACGCAGAGCAGGGTCATCCCCGCCGCCGTGCCCGAGAGGACGCCCCGGGCACAACGCGACCAGCGCAGCCACCGGGCGGCGGAGCGCAGGCGCACATGGACGAGGTGTGGGGAGAGCGGCATGGTTTATTGAGGGCCTTTGATTTTATAGAGCCGGAAATTGGCGAAATAGGATTTTCCGCCATTCGGCGTCCCAGCGTAGGTGAAGGCTTTGAGCGTCAGGTATTCCGGGGGGACGTCGCGGCCACCGACGGGGCGCGATTTGGGCAGCGTGAACTCCCGGGAGACGGTCTGCCAGGTTTTGCTGCCGCCTTTCGGGTCGGGGATCTGCGCCCGGTAGATGGTCAGAAGCGGCGGGTGATGGGAGTCGGCCGGGACGCGGAATTTGTCCGGCTGCGGGATCGGCTGCGGATCAGCGATCCACGCTTCCACGAAGGTTTTGGCGGCGAAGTCCCACGTCAGGCAGTCGATTTCCACCCGGTAGGTCGCTCCGGGTTCGGCGGGGAGAAAGGCGCTTTCGATTTTGCCTCCCTCGCTGCCCGCAACGCCCGGCGGCAACTGGATGACGACGCACCTTCCGCCCGGCGCCGGAGCGTTCTCCGTGGTCGCCTTGACATACATCTTGTTCTTGGCGTAGGGCTCGGCGTAGGGGAAGTCGATGCGCCAGCCCTGGAGCGGATCGGCGGCCTGGAAGTCACCGTTGGGGACGAGGTTGGTTTGCGCGCGGGCGGTGAGCGCCAAGGCTAGGAAAAGCGCCAGGGAAAATTTAAACTCACGCAAAAATGCAAAGGCGCAAAGGAACAGAGATGACAGGAGCCGCTTTCCCTCGTTCCCAATCTCCAGATTGGGAACGCAAGTGCCTTGGAAACGCTGTTTCCAAAAGCTCGCCATGGCCAGCGGTGCTTTCGTTTGGAAGCCGTCCGGTCTTCCACGCATTGCGAAGCTGGAGCTTGGAGATTGGGAACGCGAGTTGGCCAGCGCGAAGCGCCACGTCCTTCTATCGTCTCTTTTCTCCCATTCTATAGTCTTCATCATGGCAGATTCCAGAATTTGCGCGCGGTCCACTCGGCGGCGAGCAGGAGCAGGAGGGCGGCCTCCAGCAGCGGGTGGGTCCACAGGTCGGTGAGTTCGATTTTGGAGGTGTGTTGTTCGGCAACGTGCAGGTCGCTCCGCCAGCGCTCCCACGCGCCGAGGGGATAATAGCCTCCTCCGTGGGCTTGGGCAATACGCCGCAGCGCTGTGCGGTCAATCGGTTTGCCGGTTTGTTCCGTGGGGGGCTGGACGACGAGGAAGCGGGTTTCGCCGGTGAGTGCCGCCCCTTGAACGGTTGTGGCGGCCTCGGCGCGGAAGAGCCCCGGGACGTTCGGCTCCACGGCGGCCCGGTAGCCGGAGACTTTCTTGCCGTCGCGGCCGGTCCACTGGGCGGGACGGAGTGTGTATTCAAAGACTTTTTCATCCGGCGTGCGGAGCTTCAGCGGGATCGACGCCGGGGAGGGCGCGTCCGGCGAGACGGTCCGCAGCAGGGCGCGCAGCTCGGGCTGCTCGCCGGAGTAATACTGGGTGCGTTCCGAGAAAAGTTCCAGCCGGTTGCCGTCCTGCTTTTGCTGTTCCTTGGGGATGAGCCAGTCCATCAACTGCGCCCAGAAGGTGTCGTAGGGGGAGCGGTCGGACGCCCAGCCCTTGGCCGCCAGCCGCCAGCGCCAGAGGGTGTCGCTCATCACGACGATGACGCGCCCCTGGCCGTGGCGCATGGCCGCGATGACGGGGTAGGCTTTTCCGTTCACGCGCGTCTCCACGAGCACTTCGGCCAGCGGCGGGACCCCCTCGGCGAGGTTGGCGCTCAGGAGTGGCGGGAAATCCTCGATCGCCGTGAAGAGCGAGCCGAAGACCGGGTGGTGGAGCCCCGTTTCCGTGATGTGCATCGGGAAATTTCCCTCCCGGTATTCCGCCGGAAGCCGGACGGGCAGCAGGGGGCCGAGCGCCGTGCCGCCGAACCCTTGGGAGCTGAGGGCATGCGGGCCGCCGAGCAGGACGAGGCCGCCGCCCCTGGCCACGAATTGCGCCAAAGCCCCGCATTGGGCGGGCGTGAGGGCGTCGGGCGCGAGGTCGCCCAGGATGACGACCGCAGTGCTGGAGAGGGCGTTGGGGGAGAGGTCGAGCGCACCCGCCGCCTTGCCGTCCGCGCCTCCGAGGGCCACGAGTTGCCCGTCGGCCCAGCGGACAAAGGCGTTCAGTTGCAGGTTGCGGTCGGTGACGATGGCTTTGCGCAGGAATTTGAAGTCGAACCCGAGGGCGTTCTGCAAATAGAGGATGCGGTTGCCCGGTTCCATGGCCTCGACGGTGAAGGGGGCTTTCTTCGCGTCGGCATCGGCCGCCGGGTCGTCGATGCGCAGTTCGTAGTGGACGGTGCCGGGAATGCTCTGCGAGAGGGGGAAGGCGATCTGGCGCGTCTGCTCGTCTTCGTTGAAGGCGACGGCGGTTTCGCCCGCCTTTTGCCCCTCGCGCCAGAGTTCGATGTGGAGCGTCTGGCCGCTCATGCCGTGGGCGGCGAGCGCGGCGCGCACCTCGGCATCCCAGCCGGTGACGATGCGCGGCGGGTAGTCGAGGTGGGCGAGCGAAACGCGCTTTACCGCGCGCTTGGCCTGGAACGGTTTTTCCAACTCGAAGGTGAAGACGGGGACGCGGGCCGCGCCGTTTTCCGGGTCCGCCGCCGGAGCGGTTGCCGCAGGGGACGGTTCGGGCGCGGGATGGCTGTCGCCGCCCCGTTCCAGGCCGTCGCTGAGGAGGAGGATGCCCGCGAGCGGCTGCCCATGGAAATGTTCTTCCAGCCGGGCGAGCGCATCGGTGATGCGGGATTGCGCGCCGTCGAACTTCAGGCCATCGGCGGAGGGAATCTCGGCGGGCGCGTCCGAAAAGGCGAAGAGGCGGACGTCGAAGTCGGCCCTCGCCGCCTGGAGCGCCGGGGAATGGAGCCATTCCGCGACGCGGGTCGTTCGCGCTGGCTGGTTCGGGTCCACCCGTTCGGCCATGCTCTGGGAATTGTCCAGCAGCACGGCCAGTTGCGGGCGCAGGACGGTGATCTCCTCGCTGCGGCGCTGCGGCTGGGCGAGCAGGAGCAGGAGCGCGCCCAGCGCCCCGGTCCGCAACGCCGCGAGCGTAAGCGCCCGGGGCCGCGAATGGACGCCGCTCCAGAGGCTCCAGAGGATGGCAGCCAGCCCCGCCAGCGCCAGGAACAGGAGCCAGGGGAAGGCGATCACGGGATGGAAGACCACGTCATTCACGGCGCGCCCTCCGGTTTCCCATAAAATGGAACGCCCATGCGGCGGCGGTTCAGGCGGCCCGTGGCGATGGTCTGGCCTTCCCCCTGGGCGCGGCGGCGGGCCAGCAGGTTGGAGAGGACCCCTTCCACGATAAAGGCGGCCAAAGCCAGCGAGAGCAGGAGCGGCCAGAGCGGCACAAGCCCCCGGTTCTTGGACAACCATTGCACCAGGGCTTCGCGGCCTGCCAGTTGCGTGACCGGCGTTAATTTTTCCAGCGCGCCCGGCGCGATGGGGGCCAGCGCGGATTCCGCCCGGTCGCTATGGACCGCGTAGATGAGGGTGCTCCCCTCCGTGGCCGCTTGGTAGAACCCGGCGTGCTCGGCCCGTTCCACCAGCAGCGTGCGTGCGTCGTCCGCGGCATGGAAGGTGCGCGTGCGGCAGGCGCCGCCCGGTTCGGTGATCGTCACCGGTTTCTCGCGGGGGAGCGCCGGGGAGAGCGGGATCGGGTCGGCGACGGTCAGTTGGAAGGGGCGCACGCCGGGAGTGGCGGAGAAGCGGGCGATCTGCTGCACGAGCGGCACGAACGCGGGGGAAAGCGGGAGATCGCCCCAGGTCCGGTCGGCCGAGGCGTTGACCACCACAACCCTCCCCGGCCCCCGCTCGGCGTAGATCAGGAAGGGAAGGCCGCCCGCGACGCCTTCCGCCGAGCCGAGCGTGAGGAGCGTCTGGGCGTTGGCCGCCAGTTTCCAGTCCAGGAGGCGTTGCTGCGGGAGCGCCGGGAAGGGGACGCCGGAATCCCAGGCCCCGGTAAAGAGCGGGTGGGCGGGATCGGCGATGCGCACCGGTTGGCGGCCCGCCGGGAGCGAGCGGAAGCCGGTGGCTTTGCCGGGCAGAAAAGCGGCGTTCGCGTCGTCGCCCAGCCGGGTTTGGTCGCCGGGGAAAAGAACCACGGTTCCGCCGCCGAGGAGGAAGCGTTCCAGCCGGGCGGCGCTTCGGTCGCTCAGGCGGCCGGGGTCGGCGAGGAAGACGGCGCTTTGGGTTTCGATGGCGGTTTCGTCGAGTTGTGCGGCGCTCAGGGAGCGGACCTGGATCGGCGTCTGCGAACCGGCGGCGAGCGCCTTGCGCAGGAAATAGCCGGGCCGGAGCGACTCGGGGCCCAGCGCGCTCCCCTCGACGAGGGCCACGCGGGGCGGTTGCGCGACCGGCAGGGCGAAGGGATAGCTGTCGTCCAGGGGAAGGGCGTCGCCCGAGAGCCGGGCCTCCCCTTGCGCCCAGTGCCCGGGGATGGCGGGGCCTTCGCATTCAAAGGGAATCTCGACGCTTCCTCCGGGCGGGACATCGGCGGCCCGCTGCGCGACCCGTTTTCCGTTAAGGGTGAGGGTGAGCAGGTCGTGCAGCGGCGTTGCGGCGTGGTTTTCCACCGTGGCCGCTCCGCGAAGGGGCGCGCCGGGGGTGAGGCAGGGGGTCTGGAGCCGGACGGATTTCACGCAGGCGTTGGCAGGCTGCGCATCGTCGGGCCGGACGATGACGCACTGCGGCTCGGCCTGTTTCCAGGCGGTGTCGAAGACGGCGGCCGGGTTGGCGAGCGTGGTGCGCCAGCCGGTCTCCTGGCTGTCGGTGAAAAAGAAAATCTGCCGTTCGCCCCGTTCGGTGCGCAGCGCGATTTTGGCCGCCTCGCGCAATGCCACGGCGAAGTCGCTCCGGGTTTCGGTGAGCCGGACGCTTTCCACGGCCTTGCGCGCCACGGCGCGGTCGATGGTCGGCTCCGCCACGGGAAAGGCCACGCGGTCCCCGGCGGCGAGGATGGCGGCGCGGTCCCCCTGCTTCAAATCGTCCAGCAGCGCGAGCGCGCAGGCTTTGGCCGCTTCCAGGCGCGTCTGCCCGCCGACCTGGACGCCCATGCTGGCGGAGTTGTCGATGAGAAGGACGACCGTGCGCGGGACTTCGCCGCCGAAAATCCGCGCGCTTCGGGCCAGCATGACCGGCCGGGCCACGGCGAGCGCGATCAAGGCGAAGAGCAGGCAGCGGAGCAAAAGGAGGAGGAGGTTTTCCAGCCGCGAACTGCGGCGGGTGCGCGCCGCCACGGCTTTCAGGAACCGGAGCGTGCCAAAGGGAACCTGCACCACCCGGCGGCGCTGCCACAAATGGATCAGGATCGGCAGCGCGAGCGCGCCGAGGCCGGATAGCATCCATGGATTGAGGAAGGACATAGGGAAAGTAATTACGGCAGGAGCGTTTCTCTCCTCTTCGTGCCTCCGAGCCTTCGCGCCTTCGTGTGAGAATCAAAGAGCCTCATAGCGACATGCGCCTCCGTTCGTCCAGGTAGCGGCGGATGAAGTCCTCAAAACTTTCGGCGGTGGAGACAAGCCGGTAATCGACATTCATGACCGCGCACTTCTCGCGGCAGGCGTCGATGGCTTTCTGTAACTCCGCTTTGTAGGCGCTGCGGGCGAGAAGCGGGTCGATTTCCAGCCGTTCGCCGGTTTCCAGATCGACGAACTCCGCCGCGCGCTCAAAGGAGAGGGTCAATTCCGCCGGGTCCAGGATTTGCAGGAGGATGACGTCGTGCATCTTCTTGCGGAAATGGGCCACCGCCCGGAAGACGGCCTCGGGGTCGTCGAAGAGATCGGAGAGGAGGACGATCATCCCCCGCCGGAAGGAGCGTTCGGCCAGGGCGTGCAGGGCGCGGCCCGTGGCGGTGCGGCCCTGCGGTTTGTGCGCGGCCAGGCGCTCCAGAATGAGCCGCAAGTGCCGCATCCCGCTGCGGGCCGGGATTTCCTCGCGCAAGGCGTCGTCGTAAATCGTCAGGCCCAGCGAGTCCTGCTGTTTGCTGACCAGGTAGCCGAGCGAGGCGGCGATCCGGCAGGCGTATTCATACTTTGAGAGGCAGCCGGGCGAGGCGAAGCCCATGGAGCCCGAGCCGTCCAGGATGACGTGCACGCGCAGGTTCGTCTCCTCCTCATACTGCTTGATGTAGTAGCGTTCCGTGCGGCCAAAGACCTTCCAGTCCAGCGAGTGGAGGTTGTCGCCCTTGACGTATTGCCGGTGGTCGGCAAATTCCACGCTCGCGCCCTTGAGCGGGCTGGCGTGAGATCCTGCGCGGAAGCCTTCGACGATGCCGCGGGAACGGAGCGCGAGCGCCTCGAGCTTGCGCATCGCTTCGGGAGTGAGGAAGTCGCTGATGCCGGGCATTAGGCAGTGTGCACGAATTTTGTAGTCTCACGCAAAGCCGCCAAGGCGCAAAGAGGCGGGATTTCCTTTGCGCCTTGGCGTGAATGATTGGAATGCGTGAACATCAATGCGTAACGGCGTAGTAGAGGACGTTAACGCCGAGCGCGGTCGCGTCCTTGGATTCGTAGCCGAGGGCGTAGGGGGCGAGCGCGTGTTCCCACCCGGCGCTCAGGTCGTTGGGGGTGTAGATGACCGCGAGCGCGCCGTTGAGTTCGATTCCAAAGAGTTCGGGCGCCATCTCGATCTTGTCGCCCCGCCGCACGGCCAGCGCGGGCCGCGCCTTGACGACGGAGGCATCGAGCGGCTTGGAATAAATCTCGTGCCCGGCGGGGAGCGCGCTGAGCGTTTTGCCGGGGAGAACCTTGGCTATTTGCTGCCGGAAGGCGGCGTCAAAAGTGGGCCTGCCTTCCCCCGCTTCCACCAGCAGCACGCCGCCGTTGGCGAGGAAGCGGCGCAGCGCGGAGATCTCCGCTTCGCTCAGTTCGAAATCGGTCGTCCCCGTCATGTACAGGAAGGGCATTTCAAAAATCGCCGGATCGGTGAGGGCGACATCCCGCAGTTCAAAGGAAACGGGCGTGCCGGTGGCCGTGTGGAACTGGTTGAGGAGCATCGGGAAGGCGGCAACCCGTGTTTTCCAGGGGCCGTTGTGGATGATCTGCCCGACGCGGAATTTGCCCGCCGTCTTTTTGTCCGCGTTGACGAGTTCCACGCTCTTGCCGACGCTGTGCCCGGCGTCGCGCATGGCGGTGATGTAGCTGACCAGGTTCGCCCCGATCTTGCGGGCGTCGGCGTCCTCGTAGCCCCAGCTTTCGCACGGGTTCGCCTCCCAGCCGAGCGCGATGTCCCAGCGGGAGATGAAGATCGCCGTCCGGTTGTCCAGGTCCACGCCGTCGACCCACGGATGCGGGTCGCCCGCCAGGCCGTCGCGGATCATCCGGGGACGGTAGGACACTTTGTCGATTTCATAGAACGCGTGGAATACGGGGTGATCCATGCGTACCCGGTAAATGGGGCTCTCGGGGAGAATCGCCCGCGCGGCTTCGCGGGCGGATTGGTAGAACGCCGGGTTGCCAACGAGGGCGTTGAAAATGACGGTTCCGCCGTTCTGCAAGTATTCGCGCAAGAGGCGGGTTTCCGCTGCGCTCAGCCTGAAGGGCTTGTAGCCGGAGCGGTAGAGGATCGGGTTGCTCTGGGCGTTGGGCGAGATCTCCTGGAACGTCTTGATGTTGGAACTGAAGTTGACCTTCATTTCCTGGCTCATCCATTGGAGCAGGCCCTTGAGGTCATTCGGCGTCCGGGTCCAGTCCTCGGCGTCGGAGGTTGAAATTTTGGTGAGCAGCACCGGAGGCTGGGGCGGGTTCTTGCGTTCCTGGCGTTTTTGAAAGGTGGCCGGGTAGGGTAGGGGCGCCATTCCCTCGGAAGAGGAGATTTGCGCCGGGGGCGGTTTGGGGGATTCCAACGGCGGCGGGTCCGGCGGCCGCAGATCGGCCCGAGTTTGAGGGGCGAGGGAAGTGATCGCAAGCAGCCCCGCAAGGAAATGCAGACGTTTCATAAGTGGTGAGGAATAAAACAAATCGTGATCTTCCTATGATAAGGATGCAACCTTTCGTTGCAGGGGCAATAGATCGCCGTTTGGTTAAGAAATGATGTTGAAAGAAGGGGAAATTTGTTAAGAGATTGTAAAGGCTGCTATTGACGGCGCACGGGCCGAACCTACAATGCCCCCATTCCCATGGCTCTGTTTCGTAAAATCTTCTGGCTCGCCGTCTTTGTATTTTCGACGCTCTGCTTTGTCGTGCTCTTCGAAAAGGGGCCGGATCACTTCGTCGCCAACCTGCGGAAGCAGATCGAGACGGTGACCCGCTTTGTGCAGGACCAAATCAAGCCGGCCAAGCCGTAGGGGCCTCTGCTGGCGAGGGGGCAGGGGGAGCGCGCTGAGGGACGATTCGGATTTTTCCCCCCCGAGTTCCCGATTGCATTGAAGTCCCCGCGAATGCTAGTTTACGCCTTTCTCCCCTTGGTATGCCCGAAAAGACTGAAAACGAACTCTCTGAAAATTCCCACAGCAACTGGCGCAAGGCCATCAGCGCGGTGGAAATTCGCAATTTCGGCTATGCCGTGGCGCTCCTGCAATCCGTGCTGAAAGAAGCGCCCGATTTTCTCGACGGCCGCAAGCTGTTGCGCAAAGCGCAGATCGATCTCCACAGAGGCAAAAAGAACTTTTTCAGCGGCTTTTCCACCATCGCCGTGATGGGCAAAGGCCCGCAGTTGCTCAAAAAGGACCCGATGGCCGCCCTGGATCTGGCCGAGGAAATCCTCGACAAAGACCCGCTCAACAGCGCCGCCAACCACCTCCTTAAAGACGCAGCCATGGCGCTCGGCTACTTTGACACCGCCGTTTTCGCATTGCAGACGCTGATGGAGGGCGCCCCGAAGGATACCAAGGTTTTGAGGGAACTGGGAGAACTCTACTTTGCCCACGGGGATGCGGATAAAGCGCTGGCCGTTTTCAATAAAATCCTCGAGATCACCCCGCAGGACCTGGTGGCCAACAAGCGGGCCAAGGATGCCGCCGCCGCCAATACCATGAAAGCCGGGGGATGGGATAAGGCCAAGGACTACCGCGACCTCATCAAAAACAAGGAGGAAGCCGTCGCCATGGAGCAGAAAAACCGCGTCGTGAAAGACGATGCCTCCATCGCCGCCCTGCTTGCCGAGTTGCACCAGGAAGCCGAGGCCCACCCCGAAAGCATCGACATCGCCCGCCAGATCGCCAGCCTCTACGAGCAGAGCGAAGATTTCCAGAACGCGATGGCTTGGTACCACTACGCCAGCGAACTCTCCAAGGGGGCGGATAGCTGGCTGCTGCGCAAAGTCGCCGACATGCAGCTCAAGCAGATGGATGCCGCCATCGAGTCCCGCCGGGAATGGCTCGCATCGGCCGGGGAAGGGCATGAGGACGCTCCGCGCGTCCGTGAAGAACTCGACGCGCTCGTCAAACAGAAGAACGCCTCCATGCTGGAGGAAGCGCGCAAGCGCGTGGAGCGCAACCCGACCGATTTGCTTTTCCGCTTCGAGTTGGGCGAACAGCTCATGGAAAACAGGGAGTTTACGGAAGCGATTCCCGAACTCCAAAAGGCCCGCAACAACCCCAACGTCCGCCTGCGCGCCATGAGCCTGCTGGGCCGCTGCTACGTCGGCAAGGGAATGCTCGATCTGGCGGCCAAGCAGTTCAGCGACGCCGCCAGCGAAATCATGGCCATGGATTCCACCAAGAAAGACATCCTTTACCAACTCGGGCGGCTCCACGAGCAAATGGGCCACAAGGACCAGGCGCTGGCCTGCTTCAAGCAGATTTACGAAGTCGATTACGGCTACGAAGACGTTGCCCAGCGCGTCGAAAGCAGCTACGCGGCGGGATAAAAAGACGCGGGGAAGGGGAGCAGGGAGAGGCGCGGTTTCCTGCTTTGCTCCGGCCGGATTGGCCGCTAGAGTGGGGGGAAATCCATGAACATTTTCTCCATGAGCGAAGCGGCGGGCGGGGGGGCTCGGATTCCCACGCGGGACGAGATTGCGGCGGCCGATACCTGGGATCTTGCGGTGCTCTATCCCAGCGATGCAGCGTGGCAGGCCGATTTTGGCGATTTGCAGGCGCGCTGGCCGGCCATCGCCGGGTTCAAGGGGCGCGTGGGGGCTTCGGCCCAGACGCTCCGGGAGGTGCTGGAATTTGACAAGGCCCTCAACCTCAAAATTGAGCGGCTTTCGCACTATGCCATGCTGCGCATCTCCGAGGACGCCTCCAACGCGGCGAACTTGAAGCGCGAGGGGGAACTTCAAAATTTGCTGACGGTCATCGGCGAGGGCTGTTCCTTTATTTTGCCGGAGATCCAGGCGCTGGAAGACGCGGTTTTCGAGGCGTATTGGGCCGACCCTGTTCTGGCCGAGTGGCAGATCCCTCTGCGCAAGCTGCGCCGGCTGAAACCGCATACGCTCGGCGCGTCGGAAGAACGACTCCTGGCGCTTGGCTCCGCCGCCCTGCACGGCCACCGCGACACGTTCGAGCAGTTGACGAACGTCGATATGAAGTTCGGCACGCTGCGCGATGACAAAGGGGCCGAGAGGGAGCTGAGCCAGAGCGCGTTCTCCTCCTTCCTGGTCCAGCGCGACCCGGCCGTGCGCAAGGCGGCGTTCCACCAGTTTTACCGCGAATTTTCGGACCACGAATACACGCTCGCCTCCACGTATGCCAACTCGGTGAAGGCCGATGTCTTTTCGGCGCGCGCCCGCAATTACCCGTCCGCCCGGGAGGCCGCCCTCTTCCACGACGACGTGCCGGTGCAGGTCTACGATAACCTGATTGCCAGCGTGCGCGCCCATCTGCCCCCGCTTTTCCGCTACTACGAACTGCGGCGCAAGACGCTCGGGCTCGCCGAGATACACCACTACGACACGTACGTGCCGATGGTGTCGGAAATCGATACGCACACCTCGTTTGACGAGGCGATTGACAAGGTGATCGCCGCGATGGCCCCCCTGGGCCCGGAGTATTGCCGCGTCCTGGAGGAGGGCCTGCGCAAGCAGCGCTGGTGCGACCGCTACGAGAGCAAGGGGAAGCGCTCCGGGGCGTTTTCTTCCAGCAGCTACGGCAACCCGCCCTTTATCCTCATCAACTACAAAGAGGACGTTTTCTCCGACATTTACACGCTGGCCCACGAAGCCGGGCACTCCATGCACACCTGGTATTCCCAGCGCAACCAGGCGTTCCAGAATTACGATTACCCGATCTTCCTGGCGGAGGTCGCCTCCACGTTCAACGAGGAACTCCTCACGCACTATCTGCTGGAGCACACGAGCGATCCCAAAATGCGCGCCTACCTGCTCAACCGGCAGATCGACGACATCCGCGGCACCGTCTACCGGCAGACCATGTTCGCCGAGTTCGAGAAGATCACCCACGCGATGGAGGAGGCGGGCGAGGCGCTCACGCTGGAGTCCTTCCAATCCGTCTACCACGGGCTCCTGGAAACGTATTTCGGGCCGGGCTTCGCGCTCGACCCGGAACTGGACCTGGAGTGCCTGCGCATCCCGCATTTCTACAGTGCCTTCTACGTTTACAAATACGCCACCGGGATTTCGGCGGCGGTCAGCCTCTCCGAACAGGTGCTCGCCACCGGCAACACGGAGCCGTATCTGGGCTTCCTCAAGAGCGGCGGCTCCCGGTTTCCGCTCCCCACGCTTGCCGCCGCCGGGGTGGATATGTCCACGCCGGAGCCGATTGAAAAGACGCTCGCTCTGTTTGAGCGCCGGGTGGAGGAACTGGAAGGGCTCCTGGCGGAATAATGCAATTTACGGAGGCAAAAAAAGCGCGCATCGAAGCCGCTTTCCGGGAAAACTTCGCGCTGCGGGGGGAGCTTGGGGCCTCGCTTTCCATCTGGCAGCACGGCCGGGAGGTTCTCTCTCTCGCTGGGGGCTGGATGGATCGCAAAAAAACGCGCCCGTGGACCGCGCAGACGCCGGTGCTCGTCTGGTCGTGCACCAAGCCGCTTTCCGCCGCGTGCGTGCTGCATGCGCTGGCGCGCGAGGGCGTCCCGCTTTCCACGCCGGTGTGCGTGCTCTGGCCAGAGTTCAAGCAGAGCGGCAAGGACCGCATCACGCTGGCCCAGGCGCTATCGCATCAAGCGGGCCTCGCGGCGCTGGACATACCGGCCCCCACGCTCGACCACGCGGCGGTGGCGGAGGCGCTTGCGTTGCAGGTTCCCAACTGGACGCCGGGCCTGGCCCACGGCTACCACCCGCGCACCTTCGGCTCGCTGCTGGACGAAATCCTGCGGCGCGTGGACGGGACGCCCGGCATGACGCTGGGGAGCTATTGGCAGAAGCACTTCGCCGTCCCGCTCGGCCTCGATTTCTGGATCGGCCTGCCGCCGGAGAAAGTGGACGCCGTGGCTTCGGTCTTCCCGCCCAAGCTCCATTCCCCCGCGTCCGATCCCGTGTTTTACAAAGCCCTCAACGACCGCGAGACGCTCACAGCGCGCGCCTTCGCCTCGCCGCGGGGACTGAACGGTCCGGCATCCATGAACACGCCTAGGGCGCGCATGGCGTCGCTCCCGGCCTTCGGCGGCATCGGCACGGCGCATGCCCTTGCGAAATTCTACGCCATGCTTGCCTGCGGCGGCGCGCTGGAAGGGATTCGATTTTTTGAGTCCATCGCGCCGATGACCAAGCGGCTCGCCAACGGCCCGGACCGCGTTCTCCTCTGCCCCAGCGCATTTGGAGCGGGGGGTATGCTCGATCCCGTGGACGCCGCCGGGAAGAAACTGCGCCAGGTTTTCGGCCCCTCGCTGACCGCCTTCGGCCAGCCCGGCTCCGGCGGCAGCCTCGCTTTCGCCGACCCGGAGCACGGGATCGCTTTTGCCTACGTCATGAACCAGATGGAACTGGGCGTGCTGCCCAATGAAAAAGCGCTGGGGCTGGTGGAGGCGCTTTACGAGACGCGCTGAAGAAACGTCAGGAGGAAGGCGATTCTAAACCATCCCAAGGCGAACCCCGCAACCAGCCAAGGCCAAGCCACGGGGCCAAAGACGCGCCAAAAAATCCCGCAGCGGCCCACGCCCTGAAGCCGGGCGGCTTCGATGGTTTCGCGGTCCACGCGCCGGAACCCCATCACCGCGCAGAGGTAAAAGATGGGCAGCAGAAAAAGGCACTCCACGCCGGTTGCCACCGAAAGCATGGATTGGGACACCGGCTTGAACAGGAACGGAATGATGATGGCATAGCCTGGTGTCGCAGAGGGAAACGCCAGCGGCAGCAGAAAGAGCACATCCAGCGCAACCCGCAGCCCGCGCCGCGCGGAGAAGCGGATGCGCGCGGCCAGAGTGGCGAGCGCCCATGCGGCGAGCATAGCGGCAAGGTAAAGAAGGATCGAAGGCCAAAGCAGGTTCATAAAATGCGTCCGTGCAGGATTTGCGGTTCCTCCGCCCGTGTCAACCGCGTTTCGAGGAGCGTTGCCGCAGCTTGTAGAGTTCGTGCTCCACGCAAATCCACCAGAAATACCCGGCAAACTGCCCGGTGGTGAGGGCCGGGCTGACGGCCCGTACACCGCCGCGCCGCACGGCATTGAAGATCCCCTCCGGGGAGGCGTCCGCCGGAGCCTGCACCCAGGAATAATGCTGGCCGAACCCGAGAAGCCGGTGGGCGTCGGAGGTGGCGATCAACGGTTTGCGGAAGCGCTCCGCCACCGCGACGGCGGGCCGGTTCCGGTCAAACCAGCGCGTGTGAAAGTGCGAAATTTCGATGGCATCGAAAAGATCGATATATTCCACCAGCCTCCGGCCCATCGAGCCGCCGAGGACGAAATACGGGTGCGGCGCGATGATGAGGGCCGACCCGCCGCGCCGTTGCCGGAAGGCCTCCAAATCGCGCAAGCTGCGGAGTTCCAGCGCCTCCTCTTGGGTCAGGTTGACGACCACGACATCCGCTCCATCCAGGCGCAGTTCGGCTGCGGGGATAAGCCGGATGCCAAGGCCGCGCGCCGTGGCAAACACCCCCTCGTCGCTCAACACGCGGCCGTGGAGCGTGATGGCCAGCGCGTGGAACCCTAGCTCGTGCGCCCGTTGAAGGAGTTCAACCGCCGAGTATTCGAGGCAATCCTCGGGGTCTTCACTGGTATGGAGATGAAAATCGATCTTCATCCACTCTGCCTGCGAAGCGCCGGAAACCGGGAGCGAACCGGAAGGGGTGGGAAACTCCATGTTGACCCGCATCTTGCCGCAGGAAGGAGAAATTCTCAAGGGTGCAAAAAGTCAAAAAAACACACTTGCACGCCGCCGAAACCATGGTAGGAATAACGGCCCACCGCAACAAAAGCTCGGGTGGTGAAATGGCAGACACGTACGTTTGAGGGGCGTATGCCGCAAGGCATGGGGGTTCAAGTCCCCCCCCGAGCACTTTTGTTTATCAGGTTTTGCGGCGGTTTCGCCAAAATGCGCAAGGGGGTATCCCTCGCGCAAGGCGTCGCAACTCGACCCCATGGAGGCGTTGCGGTGCGAATGATCACTGGTTTCGCCTACGAGCGAATCATTGTAAGCATCATTTTGAAGCGGCTCACCGCCTTGAGGGCGTGAGGTTGTTGCGCTGGCATGAGGATGCTCTCCCCCCCTTGCACGCGGAAAGGTTTGCCCGCGACGGTGATTTCAGCCTCCCCTTCCAGCACCTGCACCAAGGCGTCAAACGGGGCGGTGTGCTCGCTCAAGCCTTGCCCCTCATCGAAGGCAAACGCGGTGACAGTGCCGGTGGGTTTCTTGACGATTTCGCGGCTCACGATGGAGCCGTCTTGATAGTTTACCAGTTCGGCCGTATGGGCGGGTTCTGCTCCGAGCGCTTTGGAGGTGGTGTTTTTTTGCATGGCGGGTTGTGGAATTTGATTTTGCGTTAGCAGGGGGAGGAAAGAGTGACTTGATCCATGGCGGCCTTGATATCCGTGGGTGAACCGGATGGGCGCCCGCTTCGCGTCAGGGCTTCGAGAGAAAAAGCGGTGGCCATGCGCGCGCAGGCGTCGAGCGGTAGGCCGCGAATCTGCGCGCAGAGAATCCCCGCAACCATGGCATCGCCCGCGCCAACGGTGCTGCCGATCTGGATATCGGGCGGACGCGCCACCACGGCCTGCTCCGCCGATACGAAACAGGCCCCTTCTTTCCCCATCGACACGGCGACGAGCCGGATGCCCCGCGCAACCAGTCCGCGCGCCGCTTGGAGAACGGCTGGGAGGCTCTGGAGTGGCATGCCCAGCAGCGCTTCGAGTTCATGGATGTTGGGCTTGATCACCGCCGGAGCGGCATCGACGGCCAGCCGCAGCGGTTCGCCGCCGGTATCCAGGGCGACCCGGATTCCCCGGGCTTTGAGAGCGGTAACGAGATCGCGGTACCACCCCGGCGGAACGCCCGGGGGGAGGCTGCCGCCGAGCGCGAACCAAGGAGCCTCCAGGGCTGCGATCCGTTGTCGCAGCGCCTCCATGTCTTGCGGCGCAGGCGCGGCTCCGGGGAAATTGATGTCGGTGGTCTGGTGTGTTACGGGATCCGTGACTTTGATCCCGGTGCGTGTCTCTCCGGCGATGCGCACAAATGCGTCGCCGATCTGTTTGCCCGTAAAAAGCGTCTCGAACAAGCCGCTGTTTTCGCGGCCCAGGAACCCGGTTGCGGCAACGCGCAGCCCTTTGTCAGCCAGCGCGGAGGCCACGTTGACGCCCTTGCCGCCCGGCGTGTTGCGGATCTGCTCCACGCGGTTGACCGCGCCGGGGGTGAAGCGAGAGATGGCGACCGTCCGGTCAATCGCCGGATTGGGCGTCAAGGTGACGACATCGAAGGAGGTTTGCTTCATAAGCGGGAATCCATTCACAGCAGGATGGCAAAGGTGAAATTATACCAACTTTCATCAATATCCAGACAGTATGACTTGTTCTTTTTGTGCAAGGCGGCGTTGTCAAGCGGATGCGCCTCGGTTCCCTTGACGGCCCTTCATTGCCTCTTTTCCCCAGCGCCGGGATGTGCTTGATTATCTGATGCCAAAGCCGGTCCCACTGATGAGGCCAAGAACCATGCCCCGGGCAGATCGCATGCTCGCGCCGCTAACCCTGTTTTGGTGGGGGGCTCTTTTGACCTATTTTTATTGCAGCCATCGGCTGGCGGCGCTGCTTCACCCGGATTTCCATTGGCCGGTCCTGGCAGCGGGATTCCTGCTTTTGGGCGCTTCTGCATGCGTTTTATTGCAAGGCAGAGATCCGGAAGAGGAAACGGGATGCGGCTGCAACCACTGCAAGCCCCCCCGGGCAAGGATGAGCCCGGGGCAATGGTTCGCCTTTCTGGTTTTGCTCGTCCCGATTACCGCCGCCGCGTGGATCTCCCCGGATCATTACAGCCAGGTCATGGTTCAAAATCGGGGGGTATCGGATTTGCCGGAAGAAGTCCTGGCCGGCATGCCGCCCACCGTAGCCGTGCAGCCGGGGCAGGCAGACCCGCCCCTTGCCGTGGAAGTGGGTGATCTCCTGATGGCGTCTCAAACAGCCTCCGGCCGGGAAACGTATGCGGGCAAACAGGTGGAACTGACGGGGCAGGTTTTTTCGCTTGGCCCAAACAGGTTTGAACTCGTGCGCATGCTCATGCTGTGCTGCGCGGCGGACGCACAGATCCTGGCCGTGCGGGTTGAGGGCTCTTGCGCCGTCCCGGCCATGCAGTGGGCAAAGGTTACCGGACAAGTCCGTTTTGCCGGAAAGGGGGGGCTGGCGGTTCCCGTGGTCACTGCCGGGAAGGTCGTTTCCGTGCCGCGCCCCGATAATCCCTACGTTTACCGCGGCGGCTCCCCAATCGCCGCTTCGCGAACCGGTTTCAAAATTCCATTGCCGCCCCGGTGAACTCCCGATGAACTGGTTTACCTTCAATCTTCAAGACTTCTCGGTCTCCTTTCTGAGCATCCTTTTTGAAGGCGTGCCATTTATGTTCCTCGGCACGCTCATCTCGGGGATCGTCGATGCGTTTGTGTCGCCCGAAACCATGGCGAAAATCCAGCCGCGCAATCCGCTTGCAGCCATTGCCTTGAGCGGGGCGCTCGGCGTCGTTTTCCCCATGTGCGAGTGCGGCATGGTGCCGGTGATCCGGCGCATGATCCGCAAAGGGCTGCCGGTCTCGTGCGCGCTGACTTATCTGCTCGCCGCGCCGATTGTGAACCCCATCGTCGCCATCAGCACCTTCGCGGCATTCAAGGGGCAGCACCCGGCGATGATGATGTCCCTTCGCATCGGCATGGGGTTTGTAGTGGCGCTCGTTTGCGGGTTGGTGATCCACTGCCTTCCGCATGCCAGGATATTGAACAGGGAGATGCTTGCGCCGCCGCCCAATCGCCGCCCGCCGTTAGGCGCCCGGCTAAGTTCGCAGAAACCCATGGGCGAAGATTCGCCCTTGGAAGTGTTCCCTGAACCGGCGGCAAGGAAAAGCTTCGGCGGCAGGATGATGGGCGCGGCCCGTTGCGCCGCGTTCGACTTTCTCGATGTCGGCTTTTACCTCATCATCGGCGCGGCCATCGCCAGTGTTTTCAATACGGCGGTGCACCGCGATGCCATCCTCTCCCTGGCGGGGAATTCGGTGGTGGCCACGGGGAGCATGATGATCCTGGCGTTGTTGCTTTCGCTATGCAGCACCTCCGACGCGTTTATTGCCGCCAGTTTCGTGGGCTTCCCCATGGCGGCAAAGCTGGCGTTCATGGTCTTTGGCCCGATGATGGATGTGAAGCTGCTCTTCATGTACGGCCTTGTTTTCCGCAAGCGGTTCACGCTGCCCTTCGCGCTCGCATTGTTCCTCTTGATCGGCGTGCTTTGTTGGGGGCTCGGCCTGCATTAGCAGGCAGTTAGGGGCCTTCTATTCAAGAGGTTCCCCCGCTTTCCTGGTTGCCCCCGGGAACGCCACTCCAAAAGCGGGGGTGCGGCTTTGCTTGCCTCCGGGGTTGGTTTGGAGGAAGGTAACCAATCCTCCTTTTTCCTTTTTTGCCGTGAAGCCATCTGAACCTTCCATCCAAATCCGCGGGGCGCGGCAGAATAATTTGAAGGGGATCGATCTCGATATCCCGCTCGGAAAATTGACGGTTGTCTCCGGCCCCAGCGGCAGCGGCAAATCGAGCCTCGCGTTTGACACCCTCTACGCCGAGGGCCAGCGGCGGTACGTGGAGACGTTCAGCCCGTACACGCGGCAGTTCCTGGAGCGGATGGACAAGCCGCAGGTGGATGAAATTCGCGGCATTCCGCCCGCCATCGCCATCGAGCAGTCCAACAACGTCAAGACGACCCGTTCGACGGTCGGGACGATGACGGAGATCAACGAATACATCAAACTCCTCTTCCCCCGCGTTGCCGGGGCTTTCTGCCCCTCCTGCGGCCGCCCCATCCGGCCGGAGACGCCCGCCTCCATCGTCGCGCAGGGGTTGGCGGAGGCGGCGGGGGGAACGGGGCTCATTACCTTTGGCGTGCCGGTCCCCGCCGGGACCAAGAGCGCCGCCTTCTTTGGCTTCCTCCAGGGGCAGGGGTATTTGCGGGTCTGGATCGACGGCGCGGTATGGCGCACGGACGAACCGGGCCCGAAGCGGCTCCCGGCGGTGGTCCGGGTGATCCAGGACCGCCTGGCCTTCACCGGGGAGAACCGGGCGCGGCTTTTCGAGGCCGTGGAAACGGCGCTCCGCTTTGGCAAGGGGCAGATCGCTTTCCTGGTGACGGCCCCGGGCGGGGGCGCGGAGCGGTTGTTGCCGTATTCGTCCGGGTGGCATTGCGCCCATTGCGACCTCTCCATCACGCCCCCCAGCCCCGGGCTTTTCAGCTTCAACAACCCCCTCGGGGCGTGCCCGAAATGCAGGGGCTTTGGGCGGATCATCGGGATCGACATGGAGCGGGCGGTTCCCGACCGGAATTTAAGTCTCAAGGACGGCGCGGTGAAACTCTTCCAGACCGAGAGCGGCCGCGAATGCCAGCGCGATCTGTTGCGCGCTTGCGCGCGGCGGGAAATCGACATCCGCCGCCCCTATGCCGAACTCCCCCAGGCCGACCGGGATTTCGTATTATATGGCGACGACCCCCAGGCGGCCACCCTGGAGCTTTGGAAGGAAGGCCGCTGGTATGGCGTGCGCGGCATGTTCGACTGGCTGGAATCCAAGGCGTATAAAATGCACGTGCGGGTGCTGCTCAGCCGCTACCGCAATTACACCACCTGCCCGGATTGCCGGGGCGGCCGCTTCCGGCCCGAGGCGCTCCACTTCCGGGTGGAGGGGAAAACGCTTCCTGAACTGGCGGCGCTGCCGGTGGATCACTTGCTGGACGTACTCGGCCACCCGAGGGAGAGCGACGACGCCACCACGGCGATGCTGCGGGGAGAGGTCGCCTCGCGGCTGCGCTATTTGACGGAAGTGGGCCTCGGCTACCTGAGTCTGGACCGCCCGACGCGCACCTTGAGCGGCGGCGAGGTGGAGCGGGTCAACCTGACCACCTGCCTCGGCGCGTCGCTTGTCAACACCCTCTTTGTGATGGACGAGCCGACCGTGGGGCTGCACCCCCGCGACGTGAACCGCTTACTGGGCGTCATGCGCGACCTGCGCGACCGGGGGAACACGCTCGTGGTCGTGGAGCACGAGGAAGCGGTGCTGCGCGCGGCGGATAACGTCGTGGAGATCGGGCCGGGCCGGGGCGAGGGGGGCGGCGAACTCGTCTACAGCGGGCCGCTCGCCAAGCTGCGCGGAACGCTGACGGCCGATTACCTCACCGGCAAGAAAAGCATCCCCATCCCCGCCCGGCGCCGCTCGCCCAAAGGGTGGCTGCGGGTCGCGGGAGCTTCGCAGAACAATTTGGCGAGCATCGACGCCGCGTTCCCGCTCGGCGTCTTCACCTGCGTGACCGGCGTCTCCGGCTCCGGCAAAAGTACGCTCGTGCACGAGGTTCTCTACCGCAACCTGGCCAAGCTCCTGGGCGGGCAGGAGGGAGCGCAGGACGAGGCGGGCGCCTGCCGGGCCATTACGGGCGCGGAGGCGTTTGCCAACGTGGTGATGGTGGACCAGGGCCCCCTCTCGCGCACGCCCCGCTCCAGCCCCATCGTTTACCTGGACCACTTCGACGCCATCCGCGAGCGCTTCGCCATGCTGCCGGAGGCGATGGCCGCGGGCTTAAGCGCCAGCGCCTTTTCGTTCAACTCCGGCACGGGCCGCTGCGACCGCTGCTCCGGCATGGGGTATGAAAAGATCGAGATGCAGTTTTTGAGCGATCTCTTCGTGCGCTGCCCGGAGTGCGACGGGAGGCGCTATCAGCCCCACGTCCTGCGCATCCGCTTGCGGGGGAAGTCCATCGCCGACGTTCTGGAAATGACCGTCGCGGAGGCGCGAGCCTTTTTCGAGCCCGAGGCCGCCGAATCGGCCGCCATCCGCGCCATGCTCGCCACGCTGCGTCTGCTCGCCGACGTGGGGCTCGGCTACCTGCGCCTCGGCCAGCCCTTGACGGCCTTGAGCGGCGGCGAATCGCAGCGGCTCAAGCTGGTGAGCCATCTTGCCCAGAGGGGGAAGGAATTAGGGAGCCAGGAACTCAGAAAAAGAGAAGAAGCCGGAAACGAGGAAAAAGGGGCAACGGAAAAGGGAAGCGTCTCCCAGGGTGCGCTGCTCATTCTCGACGAACCGACCACGGGCCTGCACTTCGACGACGTGGCCCAGCTTCTGCGCGTCTTTGACCGCCTGGTGGAGCAGGGGAACACGCTCCTCGTGATCGAGCACAACCTGGAAGTCATCAAGAGCGCCGATTACGTCATTGACCTCGGCCCGGAAGCCGGAGCGGGCGGCGGCCTTGTGGTCGCCACCGGAACGCCTGAGGAGGTGATGAAGGCTGCCGGTTCTCATACGGGCGCGGCTTTGCAAACCGTGCTGGGCAAAAAACGGCGCGCCCCAGCACTCTCTGCCCGTCTCCGCGTCTCCCCGTCTCCGCGTCTTCTCCCGGCCATCCAGGTCCACGGCGCGCGCGAACACAATCTCCAAAACATCTCCCTCGACATTCCGCGCGACCAGCTTGTGGTGGTCACCGGCTTGAGCGGTTCGGGCAAAAGCACGCTCGCCTTCGACATCCTCTTTGCGGAAGGGCAGCGCCGTTTTTTGGACAGCATGTCCGTCTACGCGCGGCAGTTCGTCGAGCAGTTGGAACGGCCCGACGTGGACCTCGTGGCGGGGCTCCCCCCGGCTGTCGCCATCGAGCAGCGGGTCACGCGCGGCGGCGGCAAATCGACCGTGGCGACGGTCACGGAAGTCTACCATTTCCTGCGCCTCCTCTTTGCCAAACTGGGGACGCAGTATTGCCCGGAGTGCCAGTTGCCGGTGGAAAAACAGAGCTTCGCCGCGATCCTGAAAAAAGCCGAGGCCGCCGTGCGCAAACGGGGCGGCGTCCGCGTGCTCGCCCCGCTGGTCAAAGGCCGCAAGGGGTTCCACACCGAGATCGCCCGGTGGGCCCAGCGCGAGGGATTCGAGGAACTCTACGTGGATGGGCGGCTTATGCGCGTGGCCGACTTCAAGCGCCTGGAACGCTTCCGGGAACACACCATCGACGTGGTGGTGGGAGAGCGCCGTTCGCCCAAGCGCCTGGAGCAAATCCTCCGGCGCGCCCTGGAAATCGGCAAGGGGACGGCGCGGCTGCGCGACGCCCACGGGAAGACCACTATTTTGAGCACGGAGCTGAGCTGCCCCGGCTGCGGCCGGTCGTTCGAGCCCCTTGATCCGCGCCTCTTCTCCTTCAACTCGCCGCACGGTTGGTGCGAGCTTTGCCACGGCTTCGGCGAGATTTGGGAAGGCCCGGCGGCGGAAGCCGACAGCCCTCTCGAAGCCGAAATGGACGAGGAACGCCGCCACGAATGGCTGGAGGAAGGGGAAGCGCAGCCGTGCCCCGAGTGCGGCGGCGTGCGGCTCAACGCAATCGCCCGCGCCGTCCGGCTCCAGGGCCGGACCCTCGGCGATTGGGTGAATCTCCCCGCGCAAGGGGCGCTGGCAGAGTTGAACAAGCTCAAGTGGAAAGCCGCCCAGAAGGTCATCAGCGCGGATATCCTCCCGGAGATCCGGCAGCGCCTGGAGTTCATGGGGCGCGTCGGCCTCGACTACCTGGGCCTGAACCGCTCGGCCAAGACGTTGAGCGGCGGGGAATCGCAGCGCATCCGGCTCGCCGCCCAGCTTGGCTCCAACCTGCGCGGCGTCCTCTACGTGCTGGACGAACCGACCATCGGGCTCCACCCGCGCGACAACGAGCAATTGCTGGAAACGCTGGAAGCGCTGCGGGCCAAGGGAAATTCGCTGGTCGTCGTGGAACACGACGAGGAGACGATGCGCCGGGCCGACACCATCATCGACCTCGGGCCCGGCGCGGGCAGCCGGGGCGGGCAGGTTGTCGCCATCGGAAAAATCAAGGAATTGATGCGCCACCCCACTTCGGAAACCGGCCGCTGCCTGCGGGAGCCGATGCGCCATCCGATCCGCGGCGCGCGCCGGCCGCTCGGCACCGCGCCCGGCTGGCTGGAAGTGCGCGGCGCGCGCGTCCACAATTTAAAGGACGTCGATGTCCGCATCCCCATCGGGCGTCTGACCGTCCTCTCCGGCATCTCCGGCTCGGGCAAAAGCTCGCTCATGCGCGGCGTCCTGCGGCCTGCGCTGGAGGAGAAGAAACGCAGAGACGCGGAGAAGGGGAGACGGGGAGAGGGGACGGGGCACGCGCTGTATGACACGATTGCGGGGAGGGAGTTTGTGGAAACCGTCTACGAAGTGGACCAGTCGCCCATCGGCAAGACCTCCCGCTCCACCCCGGCCACGTACATCAAGGTATTTGACGAGATCCGCAAGCAATTTGCCACCCTGCCGCTCTCCCGGATGCGCGGGTACACGGCATCCCGGTTTTCCTTCAACACGGCCGGGGGGCGCTGCGAGACGTGCGCGGGCCAGGGCGTCTTGAAAATCGAGATGAATTTCCTCCCCGCCAGCTACATCCCGTGCCCGGATTGTCGCGGCAAGCGCTACAACGCCGCCACGCTGGAAGTGGAATACAACGGCAAGAGCATCGGCGCGGTGATGGACATGACGCTGGAGGCGGCGGCGGAGTTTTTCGGCGCCAACCCGAAAATCGCGCGCCCCCTGGGCCTCCTCTGCGATACCGGCCTGGGCTACCTGAAGCTCGGACAGCCCAGCCCCACCTTGAGCGGCGGCGAAGCCCAGCGGCTCAAACTGGTGAGCGAATTGACCCGGGGCGTCACCCGCGCCGCCAACGACCGGATCCGGCGGCAGCGCACGCCCAAATCGACCGTTTATTTGCTCGAGGAACCGACCATCGGGCTGCACATGGCCGACGTGGAGCGCCTCCTGGATGTGCTCCACCGGCTGGTGGACGACGGCCAGACCGTCCTCGTCATCGAACACAACCTCGACCTCATCGCCGAGGCCGACTACGTGGTGGACATCGGCCCCGAAGCCGGGCCGGAAGGGGGGCAAATCGTCGCCTGCGGTACGCCCGAGGAAGTCGCCGGGAACAAAACGAGCCGCACCGCGCCGTTTTTAAGGGTGGCGCTTCACCCAAACGGCTCATTTCCTGTATGGAATCCGGCGATTCTCCCGTAAAAGCCTCTTAATTTTCCCTGATTGCGCTTTCAGTGAAAAATAGCTGGGACTTTTATCTCTCATTATGAGAGGCTTGTACCCGATCAACATGTTTTATCCCAAAATCATACAGGGTGGCATGGGCGTTGGGGTATCCAATTGGGTGCTCGCCCGTGCCGTTTCCATAGCGGGACAACTCGGCGTCGTTTCCGGCACCGCGCTGGACATCGTGCTTACCCGGCGGCTTCAATCAGGCGATCCCGAAGGCCACGTGCGCCGCGCGCTTGATCATTTCCCCTTCCCGGAAATGGCCCGGCGTGTTTGGGAACAATATTTTGTGGAAGGCGGCATTCCCGAGGGGCAGCCGTATAAACCCGTCCCGATGATGACGGCCACCCCGCACCAGAGCATCCTGGAGCTCCATACCCTGGCGAATTTCGTGGAGGTCTTTTTGGCCAAAGCGGGCCATGCCGGGGCCGTCGGCATCAATTTTCTGGAAAAGATCCAGATGCCCACCCTCTCGTGCATCTTCGGCGCCATGCTCGCCGGGGTCGATTTCGTCCTCATGGGAGCCGGGATTCCCCGGGCCATCCCCGGTGTCCTGGACCTCTTTGCCAAAGGCGAACCCGCCAAGCTCAAGCTGGACGTGCTGGGAGCCACGCCGGAGCAGGAATACACCACCAGCTTTGACCCCAAGACTTTCTGCGGCGGCGCGGTGCCGCAACTCAAGCGCCCCAACTTCCTGGCCATCATTTCCTCGGCCACCCTGGCGCTCACCCTGGCCCGCAAATCGAGCGGCAAAGTGGACGGCTTTATCGTGGAAGGGGAAACCGCGGGCGGCCACAACGCCCCGCCTCGCGGCATCATGCAGTTGAGCGAAAAAGGCGAACCGGTCTATGGAGAACGGGACATTCCCGATTTGAAAAAGATCGCCGAGATCGGCCTCCCCTTCTGGCTGGCCGGTTCCTACGGAGCCCCCGGCAAGCTGGCCGAAGCGATCCAGTTGGGAGCCGTCGGCATCCAGGTCGGGACGGCCTTTGCCTTCTGCGAGGAATCCGGGGTCGCCCCCGCCATCAAAGCGCAGGTCATCGAAGCCGCTTTTGCTGGAACCCTGCAGGTCAACACCGACCCGCTGGCCTCTCCCACCGGGTTCCCCTTCAAGGTATTGCAGGTCGAAGGGAGCGTCTCCAGCCCGGCGGTTTATACCAGCCGCGGGCGGGTTTGCGATCTTGGCTACCTGCGGCACCCCTACCGCAAGGAAGATGGCACGCTTGGCTACCGCTGCGCGGCGGAACCGCTGACCAACTATCTTCGCAAAGGGGGCCATGAGAATGACGTGTGCGGGCGCAAATGTGTCTGCAACGGCCTCGTCGCCACCATCGGCCTGGGCCAGGTCCTTGTCGGCGGTAAGATCGAGCCCCCCTTGCTGACCGCCGGGGACGACGTCGTCAACCTCAAGCGCTTCTTCAAACCTGGTGCGAAAACCTACACCGCCCAGGATGTCATCGACGCCCTGTTGGCGTAAGCTTCCCTTCAGGGCGGGAGGCCCGTGAACGCAAGGGCGGCGCGCCATTGTGTCACAGATTTTTCGCGTTCGGGGTTGCAGCCTATTTTCTCCTCGATTATTTATCGTGCCCACAAGCTCTGAATGAATCCCACCCTCCTCATTGTCGATGACGAGAAGCATACCCGTGACGGGTTGCGCAGCTCTCTGGAGGAAAATTTCGACGTGTACGTCGCCGCCGACATTCAGGGGGCCCTGAACATCCTGGAAACCGACCCTGTGGACGTGATGGTGACCGATCTGCGCCTGGGAGGCGAAGACGGCATGAAGTTGATCGACCGGGCGCTGGCGCTGCCGCGCCCCCCGGTGTGCATCATGATGACCGCCTACGGCTCGGTGGACACCGCCGTGGAGGCGATGAAACACGGCGCCTACGACTTCATCACCAAGCCGCTCAATATCGACCGCCTGGAAATCCTCATCCGCCGGGCATTGCGAAGCCGCGAGGCCGAGCAGGAGAACAAGGAACTGCGCCAGCAGGTGGAACAGCGCTTCGGGCTCGAAAGCCTGATCGGCAATTCCGCGCCCATGCACGAGGTCTTCGACGTGATCCGCCAGGTTGCCCCCTCGCGCGCCACCGTCCTGATCCAGGGGGAGAGCGGCACCGGCAAGGAGCTTGTCGCCCACGCCCTCCACAACCTGAGCGGGCGGCCCAAGCAGAAATTCGTGGCCATCCACTGCGCGGCCCTCTCCCCCCAATTGCTGGAGAGCGAACTCTTCGGCCACGAACGGGGGGCGTTCACCGGAGCCATCGAACGCCGGATTGGCCGCTTTGAACAGGCCGCCGGGGGCACGCTGTTTTTGGACGAAATTGGCGAAATCGACGCGAACCTCCAGGTCAAGGTGCTGCGGGTGCTGGGCGAGGAGCGCGCGTTCGAGCGGGTGGGGGGCAACCTTCCCATCAAAGTGGACGTCCGGCTGGTGGCGGCGACCAACAAGAACCTGCAAAAAATGGTGGAGGAGGGGACCTTCCGCGAGGACCTCTTTTACCGCCTCAATGTCGTCCCCATCACCCTCCCTCCGCTACGGGAACGCAAAGAAGACATCCCCCTCCTCTTGGCCACCTTTTTGAAGCAATTCGCCAAGGAAAACGGAAAACCGGAGCGCGAACTCACCGCCGAGGCGATGGAAGCGATCCTGGCTTACGATTGGCCCGGGAACGTCCGGGAACTGCGCACGGCCATCGAACACGGGGTTGTCATGGCCACCGGGGCGAAAATCGGGCTTCGAGACTTCCCCATGGCCTTGCGGCAGGGCGGCTCCAAAACGCCGGGAAAAGCCCCGCTTCCCGATTCCGGCAGCTATTTAAATTTACACGAGAGCGAACATCGGCTCATCATGCGAGCCCTTGAGGAGAGCAAAGGAAACCGGACGCAGGCCGCCCAGCGTTTGGGCATCAGCCGGCGGACACTCCACCGCCGCCTCCGGGAACTCAAAATCACTTCATCGTAAATGGCCACAGACCGACAAGTTCAGACACTGGTTTACCAAATGGAAGAAGGGCGATGGGTCAAATGGATCCAATTGGGAGCCCTTCTGGCCGCGATGGTCGCCCTCTTTGTGGTCTTCATTTTCGATCCCTGGTATTGGGGGCTTTACAAAGGGTTCAACCACCCCAAGGCCATGGAACAGGCGCAGATTGCGCGCGAAATCGCCCGGGGCAACGGCTTTTCCACCAAAATGATCCGGCCGCTGGCCTACAGCCAGTTTAAGACCAACTTCGGGGTCATGCCCGCCCAGCGCATCCCGGATACCTACCAGGCTCCGCTGTGGCCCGCCACCCTCGCACCGTTCCTTTTGGTCGTTAAAGCCTGGCCGGATTCCCTCCTGCCCTACCGCCCGCCGCTCAAAGACCGCTGGCAGCTTAGTACGCGGGATTACATTTACGTTTGTGACCGGATGATCTCCGCCGTGTCCCTGACGTTTTTTTTCCTCTCCGTCTTCATCAGCTACATCACCGCGCGGCGGCTCTTTGACAACCACATCGGAATCTGGGTGGTCGTGCTCACGTTCGCCTGCGGGATCTTTTGGCAATACGCGTTGAGCGGGTTGCCCCAGATGCTGCTGGCCTTCCTGTTCAACGCCGCCCTGTATGCCTTTGTGCGGGCCATGGAGGCGCGCAACGAGGGGCGGGGTTTTTTGGGGTGGCTGAGCGTCGTCACGTTACTCTTCGGGTTGATGACATTGGCGCACGGCCTGGCCTTCTGGCCCTTCGCCGGGGCGTTTTTTTTCTGCCTCATCTATTTCCCCCACCGCTGGAAAACCGGCCTCCTGATGGGGGCGATCTTTCTGCTTGTTTACAGCCCGTGGCTCGCGCGCAATTACCATGTATGCGGCAACCCGTTTGGCTTGAGCCTCTACAGCGGGCTGGAACAGATCCGGGGCAGCGAGAGCGCCATCATGCGTTCCCTCGATCTCAACTTGTCGGGCCTCTCCCCGGCGACGTACCGCCGGAAAGTCCAGGGGCAGATCGTCACGCAAGTGGGGCAGCTTTTCCGCTCCTTCGGCAGCATGGTCGTGGCCCCCGTCTTCTTTCTGGCGCTCCTGCATCTGTTTAAAAAACCTGTGCCGCGCACCTTCCGGTGGGCGCTCCTGTCGATGTGGATCTTTTCCGTGTTGGGGATGGCCGTCTTCGGCCTCAACGAGGAAGGTTCCGGGCTCGCCGCCAATAACCTCCATATCCTCTTCATCCCCGCCTTCGCGGCCTATGGAATGGCGTTTATCCTGGTTTTGTGGGCCCGTTTGGAGATGACGGTGCTGCTGGTGCGCTACGCCTTCTTTGCCCTGCTTTTCGGGATCTGTGCGTTGCCGTTTTGGAATCTATTGACCTTGGGCACCAAGAGCCCGGTCCAATGGCCGCCCTATGTGCCGCCCTACATCGCCATCCTGCGGGACTGGACGCAACCGCGGGAAATCATCGCCGCCGACATCCCCTGGGCCGTTGCCTGGTATGCCGACCGCAAAAGCCTCTGGGTGCCCATGACCGTCCAGAGCTTTTTGGAAATGAACGACTACGAACGCCTCGGCGGCAGAATCGCCGGCCTCTACCTGACCCCGTTCAGCGGCAACTGCTCCCTCATCAGCGACATTGTCAAAGGCGACTACAAGGAATGGGCGCCGTTCATTTTGCGCAACGTCAACATCAAAGACTTCCCCTTGCGGGCCGTCACCGCCATGCCGCTGGATAACCAGTGCATCTTTTACAGTGATCGCGACCGCTGGACCGACCGGACTGACTAACCTTTACGCCATGGCTGAAAAACAAACCAACACCTTTGAAACCGCCGCCGAGCGCCTGGAAGCCATTGTCCAGGCGATGGAAAGCGGCGAACTCCCTCTTGAAGAATTGCTGGAGCGCTACGAAGAGGGGACCCGGCTCGTGAAATTCTGCGGAGAAAAACTCGCGGCTGCCGAAAAACGGATTGAGATCGTAACGCGCAACGCCGCCGGGGAGCCGCAACCCGCTCCGTTTGACCCCGCGGCCCCCGCCGCCGTTCCTTCCTCCGCGCCAGCGCGTGCCGCAAAGGGGGCATCCAAACCGAGCCCCTCGGACGATGTCAGCCTTTTCTAACCATGGGGTACCTTGAGACGATTCATAGCCCGGCCGATTTGAAAGCGCTCCCGGAGAGCGCCTTGCCGGAGCTTGCGCGGGAAATCCGGGCCACGCTGATCGACACGCTTTCCGAGGAAAACCCGCATTCCGTGGGCGGCCACCTCGGGCCGAACCTTGGCGTGGTCGAGCTGACCCTGGCCCTCCACCGCGTCTTCACCACCCCGAAGGACAAAATCCTCTTTGATGTGAGCCACCAGGCTTACGTCCACAAAATGCTTACCGGCCGGCTGGCGCGGCTCAACACCATCCGCCAATACGAAGGGTTGAACGGCTTCCTCTCCCGCGCGGAAAGCGAGCACGACTGCTACGGCGCGGGCCACGCGGGCACGGCCCTCTCCGCCGCGCTGGGCCTGGCGGCGGGACGCGACCGGCGCGGCTCCGACGAATCGGTCATTTGCGTGGCCGGAGACGGCGCGTTCACCTGCGGTGTGAGCTACGAGGCGCTCAACAACGTCGCCCACTCCACCAAGCGGCTCATCGTCGTCCTCAACGACAACGAGTGGAGCATCGCCCGGAACGTCGGCGCGATTGCCAACTACTTCAACAAAATCGCCACCAACCCCACCTACTTCCGGCTCCACGAAAAAACCGCGCAGATTGTCGAGCGCCTGGGCGGGCAGACCGCGCGCAACCTGGGCAAAAAGATGGAGGAGGGGATCAAAAACCTCGTGCTGCCCAGCGTGATTTTCGAGGAACTCGGGCTGCGCTATTACGGCCCCGTGGACGGCCACGACCTGCCGCTCTTGATCCGAGCCTTTGAGTTCCTCAAAACCCAGAACGCGCCCGTCCTGCTCCACGTGCTGACCAAAAAAGGGAACGGGTATCCGCCCGCCATGAAGCGCCCGGATAAATTCCACGGCCTCGGGCGCTTCAAGCACGACACCGGGGAAACCGTCCCCTCCGCTACGCCCACCTATTCCGAAATCCTTGGCAAAACCCTGGCCCGCTTCGCCGACGGCAACGCCGCCGTCTGCGCCATCACCGGCGCCATGCCCACCGGCACCGGCCTGGTCCACTTCGCCGACAAGCATCCCGACAAATATTACGACGTCGGCATCGCCGAGGAACACGCTGTCCTTTTCGGCTGCGGGCTCGCCATCCAGGGGTTCCGCCCGTTTGTGGCCATCTACTCCACCTTTATGCAGCGCGCCTACGACATGATCGTCCACGACGCCGCGTTGCAGAACCTCAACGTCGCCTTTTGCATGGACCGCGCGGGCCTGAGCGGCGACGACGGCCCCACCCACCACGGCCTCTTCGACATCAGCTTCCTGCGCTCCATCCCGGGCTTGATCCACATGCAGCCCAAGGACGAAGACGAGTTCGTGGACATGCTCTGGACCATCCTTCACCACCAGGGACCAGCGGCTATTCGCTATCCGCGCGGCACCGGAACCGGTATGCCCCCCAAGGCCGAGCCGCTGCTCTTGGAAATCGGCAAGGCGGAACTGATCCAGGACGGCACCCAAGCCGCCATCCTCGGGCTGGGCAACATGCTCGAACTGGCTCGGGAAGCCGCCTGCCGCCTCGAAGAGCGCGGCATCTCCACCGCCGTCATCAACCCGCGCTGGATCAAGCCGCTCGACACGGAGCTGATCGAAACCTACGCCCGCAAAACAGGCCTCCTCTGCACCGTCGAGGACCACGCGCTGGCCAACGGTTTTGGCAGCGCCGTCCTGGAACACCTCAACGACGCGGGAATCCCGACGCCCGTGGTCCGCGTCGGCTGGCCCGACGCCTTTGTCGAACATGGCGGCGTGAACATCCTGCGTCAAAAACACGGTCTTACCGTGGAGGCCATCGTGGAGAAAGTGGTGCAGGCGCTGGGAAAAGCAGCGGGGGTTAGCTGAGGCGCTTCCATAGCGTAAAACAGCAGGAGAAAGACCGCCGCCGCCAGAAACGAGACAAACGCGAAAGAGGCGACGATATTCAGTGTGTCGATCCCGCAGATTTGCGGCAAAAGCCGGTCGCACAGCAGGTGGAAGAAAGGGCGAATCATCGCCGTGTGGATCACCGCGTAGAGAAAGGCAAAAAGCAAAGGCCATAAACAACCGAATGCGCCGTCCCGCGCGTGAGTTAAAGAGAGCGGTAGAAAGGATAGCTGTCGAGGCAGGCAACCGCGGCGCAAAGCGCAAGCATGATGGAGAAAAAGAACACGAGTTGGAGGCCGCCGTCCCGTTCCAGCGCCTCGTTGCGCCGGCTGAGAAGATACAGCAGCATCTCGACGGCAAAAGTGAGGCCGCTTACCAAAGCCGTTCCAATGCGTGGTTTCATGAGGTTTTCGCTGCGATTACCTCAGACCCTCAATCGTCTCCCGGATTTCCTCCATTGTCACCTCCTTGGAGACGAATGCCTCGCCGAGCCGGGGGCAGAGGACAAAGCGGACCTGCCCCTGCGCGAATTTCTTGTCCTTTTGCAAGGCGGCCATCAGGGCGTCGGTGGAGAGGTCGGCGGGCAGGCGCAGGGGAAGCTGGAAATGCGCCAGGGCATCAAGGATTCGTTGCGCATCCTCCGCCGGGAGCCCCGCTTTCTGGACCGAGAGGCGGCTGGCGGCCACGAGCCCAAGGCTGACGGCCTCGCCGTGCAGGAAGCGCCCGTATCCGGCGGCGTTCTCGACCGCGTGGCCCACGGTGTGGCCGAAGTTGAGCAACGCGCGGAGCCCCTTGGTTTCGTGCTCGTCCTCGCCCACGATGGCGGCCTTGATGGCGACGTTGCGCCGGATGATCCCCGTGAGCGCCGCCGGGTCGCATTGCAGGTTTGGCGCGGCGAGGGCGTCCAGCAGCGAGCGGTCACGGATGGCGGCGTGCTTGATGATTTCCGCGATGCCTTCGTTGAACTCGCGCGGGGGGAGGGTGGCCAGGGTCGTGACATCCGCCAGCACGAGCCGGGGCTGGTGGAACGCGCCAATGAGATTCTTGCCATGCGCGGCGTTCACCCCCGTTTTGCCGCCCACGGCGCTGTCCACCTGGGCGATGACGGTGGTGGGTATTTGCACAAACGGGATGCCCCGGTAGTAAATGGCGGCGACGAAGCCGGCCAGGTCGCCCACGACGCCGCCGCCCAGGGCGACGACCCACGCCTTCCTATCGAGCCCGGCGGCGATCATCCGGTCGCAAAGTTCTTCGGCCACGCCCAGCGCCTTGGAGGCTTCGCCCGCGGTCACGGGCAGCAGCGTGGGTTCATACCCCGCCGCTTCCAGGCTGGCGAGCACCGCTTCGGCATAGAGCGGCGCGACGTGGTGATCGGTGATGACGGCGCAGCGGCGGCCAAGGGCGGCTCCCAGCTCCCGGGCCAAGGCGCCAAGCTGCGGGAGGAGGTGCGCGCCAATGCAGACGCGGTAGGCGCGGTCGCCAAGCGGGACGGAAACGGTTTCGAAACTCATGGGCTGCCTCCTAGCGGAGCATAACGGGCTCAAAAGCACACGCGCAAAGTGTGCGTCCCCCTACCGTTGCTTCCATTTGATATTGCAGCCGGCGCTGGGGAGCTGGTTCGGGTCAATCGGCCGCCCGGCCAGCAGGGCGTCGAGCGCGGCCCGCAGATCCCGGCCATCGGGCGTCCCGTGGCCCGGGCGGCTGCCGTCCAACTGCCCCCGGTAGACAAGGCGGCGTTGCGCGTCGAAGAGGAAGAAATCGGGCGTGCAAGCGGCGTCATACGCCTTGGCGACGGCCTGCGTGGCGTCGTACAGAAGAGGGAACCCGAGGAGGCGGGCGAGGGGCCTGCTTTCCTCCGGGGCGTCCTGCGGATAAGCCTCCACGTCATTGGAGGTGATGGCGACGCATCCCACGGAGCGCCCCGCGTAATCCCGCGCCAGGCGGGCCAGTTCCTCGCGGACGTGGATGACGTAGGGGCAATGGTTGCAGAGGAAGACGACGAGGAGCGCCTGGCCGCCCGAAAAGGCGTCCAGCGTGACGGGCTGCCCGGTGATGACATCGGGCAGCGTGAAGGCGGGCGCGGGAGTCCCGAGCGGAAGCATGTTGGACGGAGTCAGAGCCATGGCGGAAAAGTTTTGCGTCGATTCTACATGCGGGCGGCCCTCAGGCGAAGCCGGAAATGGCCGGATGAGAAGCTGCGGCTTGCCCTGGAGGCTTTCTCAGGTTAATCAACGGGGGATATGCCGCTGACATTGCTTAAAATTTCGTGTCCCGACCGCGTCGGCCTGTTGGCGCGGCTCACCAATTTCATCGCCTACCACGGCGGCAATCTGCTGGAGGTCAACCAGTTCACCGACCCCGTTGGCAAGTGGTTCTTTGCCCGCATGGCCATCGACGCCAAGAGCCTGGCGCTCGATACAGCCTCCCTCCGCAAAGCCTTCGCGCCCCTGGCGGTGGACCTGCAAGCCCAATGGACGATCCGGGAGTCGCAGCAGAAAATGCGCGTCGCCATCCTCGTTTCCAAGCTGGACCACTGTTTGGCCGATCTCCTCTGGCGTTGGCGCTCGGGCGAACTGCCCGTGGAAATCCCGCTTGTCCTTTCCAATCACGAAGACTTGCGGCCGCTCGTGGAACGGGAAGGGCTTCGCTACGAGGTGGTTCCCGTCACGCCGGAAACCAAAAGCGAGGCTTTTGCGCAAATGGAGGCGATTTTCCGCGAAGCCGGGATGGATCTCGTGGTGATGGCCCGGTACATGCAGGTCCTTCCCGCCGAATTTTGCAAGGCGTGGCAGGGGCGGGTCATCAACATTCACCATTCGTTTTTGCCCTCCTTTGCCGGGGCGAACCCGTACAAGCGGGCCTACGCGCGCGGGGTCAAGCTGATCGGGGCCACCTGCCATTACGCAACCGCCGACCTCGACGCCGGGCCGATCATCGACCAGGAAGTGGTGCGCGTGGAGCATTACCACACGCCCGAGGATTTATTGCGCCTCGGCCGCGACTGCGAACGGCTCGCGCTCGCCCGGGGCGTCCGCTACCACGTGGAAGACCGCGTGCTGCTGCACGGCAACCGCTCCATCGTGTTCCGGGATTAAGATTAAGCCGCGGTTTCCTGCGGCGCGGCCGCGTGGAGATTGTTGAGCAGCGAGATGCGCCCTTCAAAATCCTCCACCAGCGCGGAACAACTTTCGATCCAGTCCCCGCAGTTGTAGTAATCGATGCCGCCAATGGCCCGGATGACAGGGGAATGGATGTGGCCGCACACGACCCCGGAGACATGGTTGGTTTCCGCATAGCGGACGATGGCTTTCTCAAACGCCCCGATAAAGGAGACGGCGCTTTTGACGTTGCGCTTGACGGCGGCGCTCAACGACCAGGGCGCCAGCCCCAGCCGCCGCCGCACCCAGTTGACGGGCCCGTTGAGTTGCAGGAGAGCCTGGTAGCCCAGGTCGCCCACAAAGGCGAGCCACTTGATGTTCTGGACCACGGTGTCGAGTTCGTGCCCGTGGAGGACGAGCAGGCGGCGGCCATCCGCGGTCTGGTGGATGGCCCGGTGCTCGATCTCCACGGCTCCGTAGTTGCCGAGGTAGCCCGAGACAAATTCATCGTGGTTGCCGGGGATGTAGACCACCCGCGCCCCCTTCCTCCCGGCGCGCAGGATTTTCTGGATGACGTCGTTGTGCGTTTGCGGCCAGTAAATGCCCCGGCGCAGTTGCCAGATGTCGATCAGGTCGCCGACGATGTAGAGGGTCTCAAATTCGTGCGTGCGCAGGAAGGCAAGCAGCGCTTCGGCGGCGCACCCTTTGGTGCCGAGGTGCACGTCGGAGATCCAGGCGGTCCGGTAGCGTTTCATGAGGAAGTGGCAATCTTTGCCGAAAGCATCGCGCGCCCTTGTGACAAGACGGTGGCGTTTCTGTGACGTTCTGGTGACAAAAGGGACACGCAATTTTCACGGGGCCGCCATGCGCCTGCCGCAAAAGCGGGGGAGACTCATTTGACATGCCCCGAAAACCGTTCGATCGTTCCGCCTCGATGGCCCCTATGAAATCGCCTGCCCCCAAAAGCCGAAAACGGACGCTCTCCCAGATTTTGCGCACGGCTTACCGCCGCCATTGCCGCGACCGCGTGACCCTTACCGCGCTGCGCCAGTTCCTCAAACGCTAGAGCGGTTTCAATTTGGTTGTTTACACGCTGCTCGGCGGGGCGGGCCGATGCGCGGTCTTTCAAGCTCGGGAAGTATTGAAAATACAGCCACTTCGCTTGAAGAGCCCGCGCATCAACCCACGACGCTCTCGCATCATTGTAAACACTTCAATTTAAAACGCTCTAACACCCCGGTTGGGGACAACCAGGAACACCCGGTCGCGCGGCCGGACGTGCGCGCCCACGGCCAGGGCCACGCGCTGGCCCCGTTCGGCCCGCTCTTGCGCGGCGTGCTCGATCTGGATGGAATCCGCCCGGACGCGCACGGAGCCGGTGCTGGGGCCCTGGATGAGGAGTTCGTCGCCGAGGGCGAATCCGGCGTTGCGGATCAGGATCTCGGCCGCGCCCGCCTTGCGGTAGTAGTTGACCACTTCGCCCACGAGGCGCTTGCTTTTGCCGGCCCGGCTGCCGCGCACGCCGCTCCACTGGCCCACCGGGCGGCCCAGGAAGAAGCCGCTGGAAAGCCCCCGGTGGTACACGCCGTCGAGGCCGGTCATCAGCCGCGCTTTGAGCGCCTCGAATGCCTCCAGGAACCCCGGTTTCCCCTTGCGCGCAACATAAAAGTCGATGGCCTGGCGATAGGCGCTCGTCACGGTGGCGACGTATTCGGGCGTCCGGGCGCGGCCTTCGATTTTGAGGCTGCTGACGCCGGATTCCAGCAGGCGATCCAGGAACGGCATCGTGCAGAGGTCTTCCGGGCTGAGAAGATAGGTGTCTGCCAGCCGGTACGAAATCTCCCCCTCCACGTCCGTGATGCGGTATTCGCGCCGGCACGGTTGCAGGCATTCCCCCCGGTTGCCGGATTTTCCAAACCGGTCTTGCGAGAGAAAACAGCGTCCGCTCAAGGAGACGCACATCGCGCCGTGGGCAAAGAGTTCCAGCTCGATCTCGCCCGCCGCCGCACCGAGCGTTTTCTTCAGCGCGCGCCGGATGGCCCGGATCTGCGCCAGCGAGCATTCGCGGGCGAGGACAAAGCGCCGGACGCCGAAGGTGCGGTAAAAGAAAGCCAGGCTTTCCGAGTTGGAGAGCGACATCTGCGTGGAGAGCGCCACCGGCAAGCCCAGGGCGGCCGCTTTTTGCACCACCGCCAGATCCCAGCAAATCACGGCGTCGATCCCGGCGGCCGCGGCTGCTTGCAGGAGGCGGTCCACCTTGGGCAGCTCGTGCTCATAGACGATGGTGTTGAGCGCCAGGTAAGCGCGCGCCCCGGCCGCGTGGCATTGGGCGGCGATGCGCGGCATCTGCGAGGGGAGGAAGTTCCGGTAATTGGCGCGCATGTTGAACCCGCGCACGCCGAAGTAAACCGCGTCGGCTCCGGCCTGGAGAGCCGCCGCGAGGCAGGCGGCATTGCCCGCGGGGGCCATCAATTCGGGTTTGCGGGGAGTGGTGCGGGTGGTGGAGCGGGACATGGAAGGAGGGCAGGGTAAAAGAAAACCCCGCCCGCGTCCATGGCACGCTTTCCGCAATGCGGGGCGCCCGCCCCTTCATCCGGGATGCGTCTCCCCGTCTCCGCGTCTTCTTCAGGGCTGGACGGGAAGAGGGCTTTTGCCTATCTTTTCCAAAGCAGGGGAGCCGCCAGCGGCTGAGAGTGTTCCTTGGGCCGTGTTAAATGCCTGAGGAGCAGACCCTTTGAACCTGATGCGGGCCATGCCGCCGAAGGGAGCAAAGTCTTTCAGCCATGCCTCTTTCCCCGGCATGGCATTTTTTTATGAAAGACCCCGAACTTCCTCTTGAACCGCACAGCCGCGGCGAGTTGCCCAACAGCTGCCGCGTTTATGTCGCCGGCACGCTATTCCCAGAACTGCGCGTGCCGATGCGGGAAATCACGCTCGCCCCCACCAAGGGGCTGGACGGCCAGGTGGGAGTCAACGAGCCGGTGCGCGTTTACGATTGCTCCGGCCCGTGGGGCGACCCGGCTTTTTGTGGCGACGTGAGGCAGGGGCTCCCGCGCCTTCGGGAAGCGTGGATCCGCGCCCGGGGCGGCGTGGAGGAATACGAGGGGCGCGCCGTGGCTCCGATGGACAACGGCTATCTCTCCGCCCAACACGCCGAGTACGCCAGCCGCGCCGAAAAGAACCGGCTCATGGAGTTCCCGGGGCTGCGCAGGCGCCCCCTTCGCGCCCGCGCCGGCGAAGTGGTGACGCAGATGGCCTATGCCAAACGGGGGATCATCACGCCGGAGATGGAATACATCGCCATTCGTGAAAACCAGGGACTCGAACGGCTCCGCGACGCCTTCTCCGATCAAGCGCCGCGCAACGCGGCGGCCTTCCAGCACGCCGGCTCCACGGGGCGCGCCGACGCCCCCGGCGTCTTTGCTCGCTTTCCCCAGGCCATCCCGCGCATCATCACGCCCGAGTTCGTCCGCGACGAAGTGGCGCGCGGGCGGGCCATCATTCCCGGCAACATCAACCACCCGGAAGTCGAGCCGATGATCATCGGGCGCAACTTCCTGGTGAAAATCAACGCCAACATCGGCAACTCGGCCGTCGCCTCCAGCATTGAGGAGGAAGTCGAGAAAATGCGCTGGTCCACGAAATGGGGCGCGGACACCGTCATGGACCTTTCCACCGGCAAGAACATCCACGCCACGCGCGAATGGATCCTGCGCAATTCGCCCGTCCCCATCGGCACCGTGCCGATTTACCAGGCGCTGGAAAAAGTCAACGGCCGCGCCGAAGACCTGACGTGGGAAATCTTTCGCGACACGCTCCTGGAGCAATGCGAGCAGGGGGTCGATTACTTCACCATCCACGCGGGCGTGCTCCTGCGGTTTATCCCGCTCACGGCCCGGCGCGCCACGGGGATCGTCAGCCGGGGCGGCAGCATCCTGGCCAAGTGGTGCCTCGCGCATCACCAGGAGAATTTCCTGTACACGCATTGGGACGACATTTGCGACATCCTGGCCGCTTATGACGTCGCGTTTTCCATCGGCGACGGCCTGCGGCCCGGCTCCGTGGCCGACGCCAATGACGAAGCGCAATTTGGCGAATTGCAGACCCAGGGCGACCTGACCCTGCGCGCCTGGGAACGGGGCGTGCAGGTCATCAACGAAGGCCCCGGCCACGTGCCGATGCACATGATCCAGGCGAACATGCAGGCGCAACTCGAATGGTGCCACGAAGCCCCGTTCTACACGCTCGGGCCGCTCGTCACCGACATCGCCCCCGGTTACGACCACATCACCAGCGCCATCGGCGCGGCGATGATCGGCTGGTATGGCACCGCCATGCTCTGCTACGTCACCCCCAAGGAGCACCTCGGCCTGCCCAACAAAAAGGACGTCAAAGACGGCGTCATCGCCTACAAACTGGCCGCCCACGCCGCCGATCTGGCCAAGGGCCACCCCGGCGCGCAATACCGCGACAACGCCCTCTCCAAGGCTCGGTTCGAGTTCCGCTGGGAGGATCAATTCGCTCTCGCGCTCGACCCCGTCACCGCGCGCGCCTTCCACGACGAAACGCTCCCGCAGGAACAGGCCAAAACCGCCCACTTCTGCTCCATGTGCGGCCCGCACTTCTGCTCCATGAAAATCAGCGACGACGTGCGCAAATTCGCGGCGGAGCAGGGCATCAGCGAAGAAGAAGCCCTCGCCAAGGGCATGGAAGAGAAATCCCGCGAGTTCGTGGAAAAAGGGGCGGAGGTCTATCGGCCGGAGTAGCGTGGGGAGAGCGGGTGTTTTTAGTTGTTCCGGAATCAGCGAAAATCTGCGTAATCTGCGTTTTCCTTTCCCGTGCTGACCAACCTCAAATTGCGTGATTTCCGCTGCTTCGCGGCCCTTGAGGCCGAGTTTGCGCCGGGAGCCAACGTGATCGTGGGGCCCAACGCGCAGGGGAAGACCTCGCTTCTGGAGGCGGCGTGCGTGCTCCTGCGGCTTCAGTCGCCCCGGGCGGCGGCGTTGGGCCCGCTGGTCCGCATCGGCGCCGCCGGGTTTGTGATGGACGGGTTTTATGCGGGCAATCACCTGCAATTCTACTATTCGCCCCGGCGCAAGAAACTGGCGCTCGACTCGGTGGAGCAGAAGACGGCGGCGGAATGGCTTGCCCTTGGGCGCGTCGTCTGGTTTTCCAACGCCGACATCGCGCTGGTGCGCGGCGCGGCGGAGGAGCGGCGGCGGTATCTCGATTTCGTGGCCGTGCAGCTCGACCCCGCCTACCGGCGGCATCTGCGCGCGTACGAAACGGCGCTGCGGTCCCGCAACCGGCTCCTCAAAATGCCCGGCTCGCGCTGGCGGGAAATCGCCGCTTTTGACGCCCCGCTCCTCACGGCCGGGACGGCGCTCACGGAGGCGCGCGGGCGGCTCGTCGCCGCGTTGGAGCCGTTTGCGGCGGAAGCGCAATTCGCCATCGGCGGCGCGGCCGGGGAACGCCTCGGGATGCGCTACGAGCCGGGCAGCGGAGAAGACTTCGCGGCGCATCTGGCCGCCAGCCGGGAGGAGGATCTCCGCTTGCGTCAAACAACGGCGGGGCCTCACCGCGACGAACTGGCATTGGAACTCAACGGGATGCCCTCCGCGCTTGCCAGCGAAGGCCAGCAGCGGACGCTGGCGCTGGCCCTGCGGCTCGCGCAAGCCCGGCTCATCGCACAGCGGCACGAGTCGCTGCCGCTGCTGCTCCTGGATGATATTTTCGGCGAACTGGACGTTGCCCGCCGCAACGCCCTGCTGGCGCACCTCCCGGCCGGCGCCCAACAAATCATCACCACCACGCACCTCGACTGGGCGCAGACGGAAATCCAGCGCGTCTTCCGCCTGGAGAACCGGGTGCTGACGGCGGCGAGCTAGAGCGGTTTCGGTTTATTTTGTCGTATGCTCTTCGGCGGCGAGAGTCGCTGTGCGTCTTTTTGCGCTTGGGCTGTATTTACAAATACAGCCGCTGCGCTCAAAAAGCCCCGCATCAACCCTCGGCGCTCTCAGATCATTGCGACAAAATAACCCAAAAACGCTCTAGTGTGGTGAGTGATAAATTCGCGTCATAATTCCGGCCCCTTTTTCAATTTTTCGGCGTTGCTCAATCGGTCGGTATCTTCAGATAGCGCCTTGGGCTTACGCCTTGCTCCGAACCAAAAATCCGGCGCTCTATGCGCCATTTTCCTTATGATACCA
>SERZ01000049.1_pt1 | contig 66838 bp, 77 predicted proteins | sample 3171461 | NCBI WGS metagenome assembly SERZ01 (sample SAMN06051861, study PRJNA518727) | freshwater metagenome | biome: subpolar coniferous forest; feature: holomictic lake; material: water; isolation source: holomictic Lake 227, 6 m depth | place: Canada: near Kenora, Ontario | collected... | reverse complement strand
CCAGCTACAAAATTGATGGTGAGCAACTCTTCTTCCCGAATGCGAAGAAATAAATATGGCCCAATATCAACTGCGTTCAGTTCAATTATGGAGGGGCTTGCTTGCAGGCTTACTCGCCACCCTGGGACTACACACAGCCATGGCACAAAACAATCCCCCAAAACCTGAGGCTATTTATGGAACAGGCAGCAAAAGTTTCAAGTTAGCCACAGGTAGCCCAGGAGAGCTTGGGCTACTGCAAGCATTGGGTGAGGCCTTTGATAAAAAAGAAGGTGCTCGCTTAATCTGGATTAAGGCTGGTAGTGGCGCCTCTTTAAACCTTTTGAAGACCCAACAAGTCGACATGATTATGGTGCACGCACCAGAGGCGGTAAATAAAGCAATTGCAGAGGGATGGGCAACCGATCGCACTCTGATTGGATCAAATGAGTTCTATATTGTTGGGCCTAAGAGTGATCCAGCCAATATCAAGGCAGCTAGCAGTGGAGTAGATGCCTATTCAAGAATTGCCAAAGTACAAGCCAAATTTATTTCTCGGGGTGACAAATCTGGCACCCACCAAAAGGAAATGGATATTTGGAAGAAAGCAGGAATTCCCCCTGAAGGTAATTGGTACATCGTCACCAATGACTTCATGACAGCCTCTCTGAAGAAGGCTAATGCTGAGAATGCCTACTTTATGACCGATAGCAGCACTTGGGTAGCTGAAAAAGAAGTAGCCCCTCAATTACAAATTCTGTATCGGGGCGATCGGTTTTTAGTAAACACATACGATGCACTTGCCGCCCCTGCTGGCAGCACACCAGATCGAGATATTGCAGTTAAATTCATTCAATTTGTGGGCTCCAATGAGGGTCAGACCATCATTCAAAATTATGGCAAGTCTCAATACAAGGAGCCTCTATATAATGATGCAGCATATGCAAAGCAGTACGTTCATTAGGAGAAATCATGGAACTTAAAGTAAAACTTAGCGCGCGCAATACACTCAGCGGTAAAGTTGTGGAACTCAAAATGGGTCAAACAACTTCACACGTCAAGTTAGATATTGGTGGCGGTCACATTGTTACGGCTTCCATAACTAATGAAGCGGTTGATGAGTTAAATCTACAGGTTGGTGATCAAGCTTGGGCTGTGATCAAGGCCTCTGATGTGATGGTTGCTAAAAGCGCCTAATCATTTGGCTGGATAAGAAAAAGCCCGCATCTGCGGACTTTTTTGTTGGCCACTGGCATATTGCCAGCTAGAGCCGCTTACTTCTTAGGTGTTACAAATCCAATTGCAGTGTCGTCAACAAACTCAACGATTACGTCATCACCAGCTTTGAATTTCTCAAGACCTAAAACAGCTGGGTCTACCTTCACTTTTTGCTTTTCGCCATTTGGCATTGTGAAAGTAACGATACGTGTTTTTGCATCGATACTTGAAATCTTCACAGTTGCATAAATAGTGTCAGTTGTTTCTTCGAATGGCTTAGCAGCGCCTTTACCAGCGATTACCACAGTACGCACACCAGAAACGCCTGGCTTAGCATCTTTACCAGCAGCAGTTAAGCCAACTGCAATCGCTTGGGCATGCTCAACCAAGAACACATCGCCCTTTTTAACTTTTTCTAAATCGTTTACAGATTTAGCAACATTCATTTGTGCCAAATTACCGTTGGCATCTTTCAATACAACGATGCGCTTCTTCACATCTACAGAATCTACAGTAGCGCTCAATACAACTACGTCAGCAGCTAAGGGCACCATTTTTGCAGGAAGTTGAGCAAAAGCAGAGGCTGCAAAAGCAAGGCCAGCTGCGGCAAATAAACCAGCGAGTAATGATTTCTTCAAGATGACTCCTAAGTCAGAAAGGGATTAAAAGGGATCCATCTCTGGATCGCCGTTTCATTGTAACCATGATGAATTTAATTACTATTGCTTATTTCTTCAATAAAGATCGCCCTTCCCATGACTAACCTTTATTTCTAAGTCACTGATTAAATTGAACATTCTCATCAAGCCCCGTGCTTAGGCACCCTAAGATGTCTAAGCATCACTACATAGGCACCCACCCAATTTCATTAACTCAGATCAAAAAAGGCCCGCGTTGCGGGCCTTTTGTTGTTTCGTACAACCGTAGTACTGAATACAGAATTACTTCTTAGACTTAGCTGGGGTGGCAAAAGTAATAATTGTGTCGTCAACATACTCAATCATCACATCATCACCAGCCTTGAACTTTTCAAGACCAAGCACACTCTTATCAACCTTCACTCTTTGTTTCTCAGAGCTTGGCCATGTAAAAGTCACAATGCGAGTTTTTTGATCAATGGTGTCGATTTTTACAGTTGCAAAAGTCGTATCGGTAACTTCTTCAAATGGTTTTGTGGCGCCTTTAGCAGCAATCGTTACAGAACGTACACTGGATACACCAGGCTTTTGTCCCTTAGGAGCAGCAACTAAACCAACTGCAATCGCGCGAGCATGCTCTACTACAAATAAATCACCTTTTTTAACTTTATCCAAATCCTTTACTTGCTTGGAAACCTTCATTTGCAGAAGATTGCCTTTGGTATCTTTTAATTCAATAGTGCGATTTTGCAAATCTACATCTGCAACAGATACTGTGATTACTTCAACTTCAACTGCTAATGGCAACATTTTTTCTGGCGCTTGCGCATACGCAGAGAATGTAGCGATCAAACTGAATGCACTAAAAAGTATGGCAACTGAGGATTTCTTCAAGATAGCTCCTAGGAAAATGGGGATTAAGTATTCAAAAGCGACGCCCAACACGGACTCTCACTCGCCATACATTAATGGGTATATATGGCAGTTTTATGACCATAATGCTGATATTAGAGCTTTACACACCCTGGTTTTGGTACATTGAAAACAATAAACAATCCACTTACCTACCCTCGAAGAATATTGACATGATTTTGATTAAAACCTGGGAACTGGCACAAGATGAGGCTTATCCAATTCGAAGAGATGTGTTTATTCTCGAGCAAGGGGTTCCGGAAGAGATGGAATTGGATGAGTTTGATCCTGGTGCCCTGCATGCCCTAGCCTACGAGGAATCTACATGCGTCGGGACTGCACGCCTGGTATATCTAGATGATAAAAGTGCCCAAATTGGGCGCATGGCAGTTTTAAGTAAATTCCGAGGTAGGGGCATTGGAGCAGCCATCTTGATGGCTCTGGTCAAACGAGCACAGGCCCAAGGAATGAGTAGCTTGATACTCCACTCTCAGGTGGTGGCAATACCTTTTTATGAAAAGCTGGGATTTATTGGCCAAGGCCCCCTCTATGAAGAAGCAGGCTTGCCGCATCGTAATATGATGCTCTTATTGCCCGAGATTGCTAAATGATTGATTCCCTTTGATGACTACCACCCCCGCATCCAACTTCTATATTCATCGTGTGTGTTACGCCGATACCGATGCAGCTGGCTTTATTTATCACGGACGCTATCTAGACATCTTTGAACGCAGCCGTGCAGAATGGCTAGCCCAGCGTAGCTTGAGTCCAACTAAACTAATTAATGAGTTCGGAATCTTGTTGCCCGTGCGGGAGCTCAGCATGCATTTCTATAAACCAGGGTTTCTGGATGATGTTCTCTATATTGATCAAGTCATTGAACATCGTGGCCGTACTCAAGTAAAAGTAAAACAACATGCCATGAGAAAATTAAAGGATGGTGGCGCTGAAGAGATGGAAGTGCTAGCTAGCGCTATCATTCAACTCGTATGCGTAGATACCGGCACACACAAACCAAAAGCATTTCCCGATTGGTTATTTCTTGCTGAGTAATGGAGCCCAATATGTCTGATGGAAAATTACTTACTTTTGTTAAAGGCTTCAGTTCATTACTGGAGCAACATCTGAGTGAGGAAATGATCTTCATTCAAGGCAGGGAACTACTTGCAAATTTAATCGCAGTCGATGACTGGTTGCCGGAAGAGTTCACTAAACCACACCCGCAGTACTATCAACAATACTTACTGTATGCGGATCCTTTGGATCGTTTTTCTATTGTCAGTTTTGTATGGGGTCCAAATCAAAAAACCCCGATACACAATCATACTGTCTGGGGCATGCTTGGCCAACTGCGTGGCCGTGAAAAGGAAACGCCCTACTATCGTCAAGAGGATGGTAGATTTGAGCCTGGTATCTCGTGCACTAATCTGCCTGGTCAGATAGATACTGTATCTCCCAATACCCACGATATACACGTTGTCGAAAACGATATGCAAAATCAAGTCTCTATCAGCATTCATGTCTATGGTGGCAATATTGGCCGAATTCAGCGTTCTGTTTTTGATCCCATTACTGGCGCCGAAAAATCATTCATCTCTGGTTATGCCAATTCAGTGGTGCCTAATCTCTGGAATTCACTGTAATTCTGCTGATGAACACCTGAATGACATAAAATACGGCTTCTTACTGCAAACGCTCTAGCGTGGCAGCTCACCCCATTGACCGGGATAGTCGTTTAATTGAATACGGGTCAATACATTATTGGCCCCTATGTTATTTACAGATCTTGGTTTATCAGAACCCATTCTTCGCGCTATTGCAGAAGAAGGCTACACCAGCCCTACCCCAATTCAAGCGAAGTCGATTCCTGCCGTCTTAAAAGGTGGCGACTTATTAGCTGCTGCACAAACAGGCACCGGCAAAACGGCTGGCTTTACCCTTCCAATCTTGCAGCGTCTTAGTACGACTAAAGCAAGTTCAGGTAAACGTCTATTACGCGTATTAATTCTGACACCGACCCGCGAACTGGCAGCACAAGTTCAAGAGTCTGTTGTTACTTATGGAAAGTACACTGGCTTAAAGTCTACCGTGATCTTTGGTGGTGTTGGCGCCAATCCCCAAATCAAAGCCATTGCTGCCGGCTTAGATATTTTGGTTGCCACTCCAGGACGCTTATTAGATTTAATGTCACAAAAGTGTGTTTCCTTAAGTGATATCGAAATCTTAGTATTAGACGAAGCGGATCGCATGCTTGACATGGGATTCTTACGTGACATCAAAAAGATCTTGGCAGCACTGCCAAAGAAACGTCAGAACCTCTTGTTCTCAGCCACTTTCTCAACCGAGATTAAACAGTTGGCTGATGGTTTATTAAATGCCCCAGAACTGATTGAAGTGGCACGCAGCAATAGCGCTAACGAGGCTATTGCTCAGCTGATTCACCCAGTTGATAGAACTAAGAAGCATCCTTTATTAGCCCATTTGATCCAGAGTAATGATTGGAAACAGGTATTGGTTTTCACGCGCACTAAACACGGTGCTAATAAGTTAGTTACGCAATTGGAAAAAGATGGCATCACCAGCATGGCAATCCATGGCAACAAAAGCCAAACCGCTCGCACTAAAGCTTTGGCAGACTTTAAAGCTGGAAAACTCACCGTATTAGTGGCAACAGACATTGCAGCTCGGGGTATCGATATTGACCAACTACCCCATGTAGTGAACTATGACTTGCCGAATGTTTCAGAAGACTATGTTCACCGTATCGGCCGAACTGGTCGCGCTGGATCCAATGGTGTTGCCGTATCACTGGTTTGCGTTGATGAACATCAAATGCTGAGAGATATTGAGAAGTTGATCAAGCAAAAGCTTCCGCAAGAAGTCATCGCAGGATTTGAACCTGATCCAAACGCAGTTGCACAACCCATTCAGTTGCGTAGTCAACAGCACCAGCAGTCCAGAAAGCCGAAAACCGCAGGTTCAGGTAATGCAGGGGCTAGCCGTGCGCCTGCGAAGAAGGCTCCAGCAAAGCGTGGGAGCCCACCAAAGAAGAGCTTTAATCGCTAATCTCTTCAGCTTAAAATATGGTCATGACACAAGCCTCAGAAACCCAAGCACCAGAACCCCGCCTCACATCCCTCTCTCATGGCGGGGGATGTGGTTGCAAGATTGCTCCAGGGGTTCTTTCTGAAATTCTTAAGAATGTTCCGCAGTTGCCTTTCCCAAAAGAGTTGCTGATTGGCATCGAGACTTCAGACGATGCTGCTGTCTATCAAATTAATGAGTCTCAGGCAATCGTAGCGACTACAGATTTCTTCATGCCTATCGTGGATGATCCATTTGATTTTGGAAAAATTGCTGCAACCAATGCGATTAGCGATATCTATGCAATGGGTGGTACGCCCTTATTTGCACTGGCGCTAGTAGGTATGCCAATCAAGGTGTTATCCAATCAAACGATTGCACGTATTTTAGAAGGCGGCTCTGAAGCCTGTCGAAGTGCTGGTATTCCGATTGCTGGCGGTCATACGATTGATTCTGTTGAACCTATCTATGGCTTAGTAGCCATTGGTTTGGTTGATCCCAAGCGCGTCAAGAGTAATGCTAGCGCAAAGCCTGGCGATGTGTTGATTTTAGGTAAGCCGCTTGGAGTAGGAATTTTGTCTGCCGCCTTGAAGAAGGATTTATTGGGTCCTGATGGCTACAGAGAAATGATTGCTAATACAACCAAACTGAATTCTGCTGGACCTGATCTAGCAAAACTCTCAGGCGTACATGCTTTAACGGATGTAACGGGCTTTGGTTTAGCTGGTCATACCTTGGAATTAGCCAGAGGCTCAAACTGCACGGCCCATATTGACTGGAGTCAAGTTCCCCTACTCTCTAACGTACAAACCTTTGCTGATGACGGAGTCATTACAGGTGCCTCTGATCGTAATTGGCAGAGTTATGGATCTGACGTTGGAATACCAGCAAGCTTTACACCTGCACAGCTTGCTCTATTAACAGATCCACAAACTAGCGGCGGCTTATTGGTTTCTTGCAGTCCAGATTGCGTTAAGGAAGTGCTGGATATTTTTAACCAACATCATTTCTTAGGTGCTCGCGTCATCGGCCAGATGAGCAAGCACCAAGAGAAACCGTTGGTAGTTTCTTAATCTACTTTCTTTAGATTGAACACGCTTGAGAAATCAAGCTGCCCATTACCCGCTTTACTATGGGACTGATAAAGTTGCTGAGCCAATTTACCCAATGGCACGCTAGCATCTAAATTTTCTGCATTCTCAACAGCAAGGCCTAAGTCTTTTAACATTAAGTCGACGCCAAAACCGCCAGCATAGGCTTTTGATGAGGGCACATTCTCCATTACGCCGGGACAGGGGTTGTACAACTCCAAAGTCCAATTGCGACCTGAGCTTTTAGACATGATGTCGGATAACACTTTGGGATCTAGTCCATTAGCAATACCTAAGCGCAAAGCTTCACTCGTTCCCAGCATCTGAATACCTAAAAGCATGTTGTTGCAGACCTTCACCGTCTGTCCTGCACCACTGGCACCTGCATGGAAAATATTCTTGCCCATTATTTCCAGTAATGGACGGGCTTTATCTACATCTTTTACCTCTCCGCCCACCATAAACGTCAATGTGCCCGCTTGCGCTCCAGCAGTTCCGCCTGAAACCGGCGCATCGATCATGGGAAAACCCTGCGCTTTTGCTGCAGACGCAACCGCTTGAGCAACTTTAGGGGAAATGGTTGAGCAATCAATCAACAAAGTTTTGGGACTAGCGTTAGTCAGAAGACCACCCTCACCCAGATACAGGCCTTCTACATGTTTGGATGCTGGCAGCATACTAATCAGCACTTCCACATCCTTAGTCGCGGTAATCACATCCGGTGCAACAGTACCACCGGCAGCGGCAAACGCCTCTAACTGACTTTTTGCTAAATCAAATCCTGTAACTTGATGCCCTGCCTTCAAAAGATTGAGAGCCATTGGCAAGCCCATATTACCTAGACCAATAAATGCGATTTTCATATTGTTCCTAATGAATGTTTCTATTGTTTTCTGGCAGCTAAATAATGAACGCCTTGTGGCCCATAAGTCTCTGCATGAACCTCTTCTAAACCTAAGTGAAAGATATTCCCAGGTCTATATGTTTTGGTAAGCCCCTGAATGATCAAATCAATCTCACCCTCCAAGACGAGTGCCTTTACTTCGAATGGATGGGTATGATCATCCAAATGACCATTGGGCTCTCTTAGTACCCCAACCGGCTCCGGATAGCCCTCCTGCTGAAGCATCTCAATAAATTGCGCCTTGCTCATGACCTCACTATAGCGTGGATATAAACTCCTTACACAAGACTCTATATGGGGTGAAATATGACAGTGAAAGTAATTGGATTAATTGAGTTAACCGATCAAGCTGCTTTCGAGCAATATCGTAGCCAAGTTGGGCAAACGGTAGCCCTTTACAAGGGAAGTATTGATGTTCGAGGCGTTGTGAATGCACTCTTCTGGAATGAGCTTGATTGCGCGCCTTTTAGTGCTTTTGTGGAACTAAGCTTTTCAAGTCAGGAAGATGCGCATGCCTGGGCTCATAGCCCTGAATACCAAGCCCTAGTTGCAATACGTAATAAAGCGATGAAACTCACGCTCTTTAGCGCAAGCATTTAAGCTATGCACATAAAAAAGAAGCCTAGCTTTTGAAGGCTAGGCTTACAAATCAATAAGGCTGGAAATTACTTCTTAGCTTCCATTGCCTCTTTTGTAGCGGTGATTTCTTTGCGACGCTCTTTGCATGCGCCAGCGATTTCTTGCAAGGCTTTACGAGCACGTGCAGCAGATGCCTTAATACCTTTTTCAATGAATTTTTCGTTTTCAGCTTTATATGCTTCAAAAGCAGCCAACAATGTATCGTGTTGTGACATCTTGTCTCCCATTCTTAAAAAATTATTCATACCAACAACGGAGTCAGTATATCCCCATAAAAACTATAGGAATTACCCCTTTTCATCAGGGATAACTCTTAGACGCGGTACTTCAGACAAAATGCTTTAATTACATAAAAATATGTTGGAGACACCCAAAATGCTCAGAAATATCCTACTTTTACTGGTTACTAGTGCACTTTCCCTAACGGCGGGCGCCCAAACCAGCTCCTGGCCGTCCTCAAGCAAGCCAATCACCTTTATTAACCCCTTTCCTCCTGGAGGGGCTGTAGACGCCTTTGGGCGCCCTCTAGCCAAACAGCTATCGACCCAATTGAATGACTCCATCGTGGTCGACAATCGCGGGGGTGCCGGAGGGACTCTGGGTGCTGCAGTTGCAGCAAAAATGGCTCCCGATGGTTACACCTGGCTTCTTGGTGCAGTGCATCACTCCATTGCTCCAAGCATGTATACCAATTTGTCCTATGACATCACCAAAGATTTTGAGCCGATTGCCATTATTGGCAGCGTGCCTCATGTGATTGTTGTGAACCCAACGAAGTTCCCTAAAAATGATTTGAAATCAATCATTGAAGAAATTCGTAAGCACCCAGGAAAATATAACTACGCCTCCACTGGTAATGGCACCTCACAGCACTTAACTGGTGAGTTGTTTAAGATGCAAAACAAGTTATTTATTACGCACATTCCTTATCGTGGAACTGGGCCAGCACTGCAAGATGTGGTTGCAGGACAAGTGGATATGATGTTTGATACCTTAGCAGGTGCCGCGCCGTTTATTAAGAGCGGTCAGCTTATTGCTGTTGCTGTTGCTACCCAAAAGCGAGTGGATGCTTTTCCAAACGTCCCCACTGCTCAAGAATTGGGAATATCGAACTTCATCGTGTCTAGTTGGTACGCCATGTGGGCCATTAAAGGTACTCCGAAGGATATTATTGAGAAAATGAGTGCGGAAGTACAAATCGCACTCGCCTCTCCAGAGATCAAGGAACGCTGGGCGGCGATGGGCGCTAGCGTGCCCAAGATGACGCGCCCAGAATTAACGGTCTTTATCAATCAAGAAATTGTGCGTTGGAATGAGGTAGTTAAAAAATCGGGTGCGAAGTTAGATTAATTAAAACAGAAAAATAACTAAGAACATGATGAGTATCAATACAAAAAATTATTCCTATGTGCGCAACAAACTTCTGAATAAAGAAGAAATTGCTTTTTTAGATGTCCGCGAGGAAGATCCCCACGCCCAAGAGCATCCTTTATTTGCCGCTAATGTCCCACTTTCACGAATTGAATTTGATGCCTATGGAAAATTGCCGAATAAAAATGTTCCTATCGTCACCCTTGATGATGGCGAGGGATTTGCTGAGTTAGCGGCTCAGCGATTAATTGCCCTCGGCTATAGCGATGTGTCCGTATTTGAGAATGGCGTGCAAGGTTGGAAGGCCTCTGGCGGGGAACTATTTCGTGATGTCAATGTACCAAGTAAATCCTTCGGCGAACTCGTGGAGTCCAAGCGCCATACCCCCTCCCTCTCTGCCCAAGAAGTCAAGAAGCTCATTGACGATAAAGCAGATGTAGTGGTGGTAGATGTACGGCGCTTTGATGAGTACAGCACGATGAGCATCCCAACCGGTATTAGCGTACCTGGTGCTGAGCTGGTATTGCGCTTGCCTGAACTTGCTCCCAACCCAAAGACCAAGATTATTGTGAACTGTGCTGGTAGAACCCGCAGCATTATTGGCACCCAGTCCCTCATTAACGCTGGTATTCCGAATGAAGTGAATGCTTTACGCAATGGCACTATTGGTTGGACTTTGGCTGGACAAGAGCTTGATAAAGGACAGAGTCGTAAATTTAAAGAAGTGAGCGAGAGCACGACAACTGAAGCAGCTGCTCGAGCTCGTAGTGTTGCTGATCAAGCCCAAGTCAAACGCGTTAGCCTTGCTGATACGGAACCATGGAAATCCCAATCGGATCGTACGACTTATTTTTTCGATACTCGTACTCCAGAAGAATATGAAGCTGGCCATCTACCCGGCTTTCGCTCTATGCCAGGCGGTCAACTGGTTCAAGAAACAGAAATGGTGGCCCCCGTTCGTGGTGCCCGCATTGTTTTAAGCGACCCAAGTGGTGGCGGAGTCAGAGCCAATATGCCAGCCTCCTGGTTAGCGCAAATGGCCTGGGATGTTTATGTTATCGATGACGTGAAGTCTTCTGATCTAAAAGAAAAGGGTTTATGGAAGGCGCCATTACCAACCCTCCCAATTGTTCCTACTGCAGATGCAATGACTGTATCCAACTGGCTGAAGACGGATAGCAACACCATCGCCATCGACTTCAGCACGCATGCTAATTATGTAAAAGGCCATATTCCGGGTAGTTGGTATGCCTTGCGATCACAGCTTGCTGATGCCATCAAACAACTTCCGCAAGTAGATCGCTATGTGCTGACGAGTTTCCCTGCTGAACTCAGTCACTTTGTGGCCCAAGAATTTCAGGGGCTTACAAAAGCCGAGGTAGTCGTATTAGAAGGTGGCAATTCTGCGTGGGCCGCTGCTGGCCTTGAAATGGAAAAAGGCCCCAGTCATTTAGCCTGCCCGCCCTTAGATCGTTATAAGCGACCTTATGAAGGCACTAGCGTAGATCCTGCGGCTATGCAGGCCTATTTAGATTGGGAATTTGGTTTAGTGGCACAACTGGGCAAGGACGGAACCCATCACTTCTGGGTTCTCTAATCCTTGCGGTTGGTTTTGTCTTGCTAACTGAGCAGTTAAGCAATCTTATTGCGAATAATTCCGACGCCAGTAATTTCTGTTTCCATGACATCGCCTGGTTTCAGAAACTCTGGCGGCTTCCTGCTGAAGCCAACGCCAGATGGAGTTCCCGTTGCAATGATGTCCCCAGGTAACAAAGTGAGACTACGTGACAACTCAGAAATGATCACTGGAATCTTGAAGTACATCTGCTTATAGCTGGCGTTTTGTTTTTCAACACCATTGACGCGACAAATAATCCGGGTATCTTGGAGGTCTACTCCGCCGGCAGTCACAATCCAGGGGCCCATTGGCCCATGTCCATCCAAGCTCTTACCTTTAAACCACTGACCTGAATGGCGCTTTTGTTGTACATCGCGTGCAGTTGTGTCGTTGTAAGCGGAATAACCAAAGACATAATCCATCGCACTCTCTTCGGAAATATTCTTACCCTTCTTGCCAATGACAAGGGCCAACTCCGCCTCCCAGTCAATCGCGGTCGAGTAACTGCCGTCATAAGGAATAGTATCAAAAGGGCCATTCATGGTTTGCGTCCCTTTAGTAAAGAGTACTGGAACCTTTGGATACTCTTTCACTGTTTTATCTTCGCGATTCTGCATGCCCTCTTCAAAATGGTCTAAATAATTCCAACCTACGCAGTAAATATTGCTTTGTGGCTTTGGTATTGGTGATAACAAAACTACTTGGTTCACATTCACTAATTTGGAACCACGATTTTTGAAAATAGCCGCTAATTCCATCAAACCACTATTGCCTGCGGTAGCCAAAGAAATCATGGAGCTAGGATCAAAAGACAGTTGCACTTTTTGGCGTGCAGCTTCTGCGGGAATATCAATGACCAAGCCATCATTCGTCACCAGACCCAATCTAGATGTTGCACCCATTTTAGGTATGTAGTTGGCAATACGAAAGCCTGCTTTACCTGTCATAGGCTCCACCACTATAGATTGACGATCACCTGGGGCGGCGAGTGCATTGGAAATAAATATGCCGCTCATTGCTGCTGATGCGCCTAATTTAAGGGCATCCCTCCGGTTTGTATCCACAACATCTCCTTTATTGATTTTTAGTATTTTTATTATTGTTTAATAAAACAATCTGTCATAAATACTAATCCCAAAATAGAAAATTGGGCAGGATTTGCTAAATTTGACTATTCTTCTCTGATGCAACCATCCTATTTACACTTGATAGCCTATGCCTTTGCCTTAGTGTGCTTATGCGCTTGCGAACGCGATACCCACACTACCTGGTCATGCAACTCTCCGACAGAAGCCAAGGTTTCGATGGTCCTCAGAAAAGCCCAAATGGAATTGAAAGATATTAATCTCGACTATTGTGGCAGCCTTGGTAACCAAAGCTACTTTGATCAGAAGTGCCCCGCGCTGACTCAGGACTCTAGATATGAATTTACGCCCTCATCAGGGGTACTTAAGACTGGCAGTCAGGATTACCAATGCGCTGCACTCTAAATTCTGCATTTACCAATGAATAACATAAGCCCCAAAAAACTATTGCTGAGCAAATGGACGGCTGTTCAACCGATTGCTAAACAAAAACATTTTTTGGTAAGCAAAGTCATTTATCCAGAGCCTCCCAATGAGAAAATTGAATTCGTAGAAATTGAAGCAGTCTATTCTAAAAAAACAGCTCTGATTCCTTGGCGTGATCTCACCAATAGTGAATTGTGGTTGCAGGGCTGGAAATAAAAAACCGCCTCTGGATTTGAGGCGGCTTAGCTTTCAGTCTTTTGAATTAATTTCGTTAATCAGACTTCTTTTTTGAGGCAGGCGATCTCTTCACTAATTCTTCGATGTTTTTTTCCGCTGCATCAGCAACCTCATTAACAATTCGTCGACCTTCTTTAAACATATTCTGACCCGTTGTAGACATCTCACTAACCACCTTTGACAACTTATCAGCATGCGAAGGCATTTTATTTTCCGCATCTTCAAGCCAGGTGACTAGAGATGCGCGGACCTTCTCCAGATGCTTCTCAGTTTCATCAGCAGCGCTATCGCCCAATTCCTTCAATACCGATTTGACTTTCTTTTGATACACAGCAGCACGTTTAGCCGCCTCTTTAGTAGCATCCTCTTGTAAGCTCTTGAGCTTCTCTAGATCATTTTTAGCCGCTGACTTAGCACTATCAAGCGCATTTTTCATGCCCCACTCCATCTCAGCTATATGGTGCTCACTGAGTTTCTTGGCGGCCTCTAAAAGAGTATGTGAATAGTCAAAAAGTTCTTTCGCTTTTTCTCGTTGCCATTTTTGCAAATCCTTTGCATCCATTTTTTTGCTCTCCTAAAGTAGGTGTTGGTGAAATCTTTCATATCTACTCTATACCCAAATAGCCAAACTGCCAATTCCCCTACGCCCGAGTATTAAAATTAGTCCATGAGTCAAAGACAATCCATTTATGAGGCCATTGGTGGCATTGATAAGGTAGAAGAGCTGGTGGATCGCTTTTACGATCTCATGGCGCTAGAAGTCAATTTTGGCGAACTCCGAGCCATGCATCCACTGGATCTTTCCAACTCTAGAGAAAAGCTTAAATTTTTCCTGACTGGCTGGATGGGTGGTCCAGATATCTACTCTCCAAAATATGGACACCCTATGCTGCGGGCGAGACACCTGCCCTTTAAAATTGGTATGAAAGAACGGAATCAGTGGCTGGCCTGCATGTACCAAGCACTCGCAGATTGTGGCATTGAAGGAAATATTGCCAAGCAACTCGAAGAGTCTTTCTTCAATACTGCTGACTGGATGAGAAATCAAGCAAGCAAGTAACGCGTTAAGCAGAAGCTAGTCCAGCTTTGCCCCAGCCTGTTTAACTGCCTTTGCCCAGCGGGGCATTTCTGCTGCCAGGAACTTGGAAAATTGCTCAGCATTTAAATAAGCGGGATCAGCCCCCTGATCAATCATCTTTTTTTGAACTTCTGAAGACTCTAAGGTCTCTTTGAATGCCTGACTCAATTTATTAGTTACCTCTGGAGGGGTGCCTCTTGGCGCCAAAATTCCATAAAACCCTACAACCTCAAAATTGGCGACTCCCGTCTCAATCACAGTGGGCGTATTGGGTAATGCGGGATTACGTTTGACGCTGGTTACCGCTAATGCCTTCACCTTACCCTGCTTTGCATAATTTGCCGCCTGGGGTACAGACTCCGCCATAAATTGGACGTGCCCGGCAATCAAATCTGTGAAAGCGGGTGCGCTCCCCTTAAATGGGATGTGCACCATAAAAATACCCGTCTCACTCTTTAACATTTCTGGAACCAAATGAGAAATACCGCCATTACCTGCAGAACCATAATTCAATTTGCCAGGATTGGCTTTCGCGTACGCAATAAACTCCTTTAAGGTATTCGCTGGCACATCCTTATTAACTATTAATGCCAATGGCTGCTGAGCAGTTCTTGCGATGGGCTGAAAATCTCTCAAAGTTTCGTAAGGTGGATTTGAATAAATGGCAGGGTTGATCACCATCGTGCCTGTATTGGCCAGGAGAACTGTATATCCATCGGCTGGCGACTGAGCCACAAATTGCGCTCCTACTGTTCCGCCAGCGCCAGCCTTGTAATCCACAATAACGGTTTGACCCAAGCTAGTCTGTAATTTATCCACGAGAAGACGAATATGCGCATCTAAAGGACCGCCCGCTGGAAAACCGATAATAATTTTGATTGGCTTTTCTGGATAGACCGCCTGCACATGAAAAGACAAGGACAGCAGGCCGCTAAGCAGCAATATCCTGATACATTGTGTGGGCTTATTCATAGAAATTACTGATTTCATTTACTTAGATACACTTTACCTCACACCTACTGAAACCTATAAAAAATGATCGAAAGCTTTTTGCAACTCATTAGTGACCCCAATGCCTGGATCGCATTTTTAACACTTTCTGCCTTAGAGATCATTCTGGGTATCGATAACATTATTTTCATTAGCGTTATCGCAAATAGACTACCTATAGAGATCCGTGAAAAAGTACGTCGCTTTGGTCTCATTTTTGCTTTAGTTACTCGTATCTTGTTATTGCTGAGTTTGTCTTGGGTCATGAGTCTAACCAACCCACTATTCACGATTACTGAACATGCCATTAGTGGTAGAGATCTGATCTTACTTTTAGGTGGCTTCTTCTTAATCTGGAAAGCCTCAAAAGAGATCTACACCGAAGTAGAGGTGGGTGATCACAATGACGAAACTGGGGCTGGTGACAGTCAAAGCGCAGCCAAATCCATGACGGCACTCTTCATTGGATCTGTCGTTCAAATCGGCCTGCTCGATATCATCTTCTCTTTGGATAGCGTGATTACCGCAGTAGGTATGGTTGATGAAATTAGCGTCATGATTGCTGCTGTTCTAGCGTCAGTGATCATCATGCTCATTGCGGCAAAGCCAATAGGCGACTTTGTCCATCGCCACCCCTCTATCAAGGTTTTAGCCCTATCTTTTCTTACCGTCGTAGGCGTGGTACTGATTGCTGAGGGAATGGGGGTTCATATCCCCAAAGGCTATGTCTATGTGGCAATGGCGTTCTCGCTCTCGGTAGAACTTTTAAACATCCGTTCGCGTGAAAAAAAGAAAAAGCCCAGAGTCTAATTATCTGAGTACCTAGAGGGCTTGTGCGCAAACAAATCCACTTGCCCAGGCCCACTGAAAATTATGACCCCCAAGGTGGCCAGTAACATCTACACACTCGCCAATAAAAAATAATCCTGGGTTCTGCCGCGACATCATGGTTTGACCATCGAGATCTTTGGTGTCGACTCCACCTAGCATGACCTCCGCCTTTTTCCAGCCCAATGTACCAGCTGGCTTAACGGACCAATTCGTAATCAATTCTTTGAGGGCTTGGCGATCTTTTTTTGAAACCTCTGCCCACTTACGACCCGTTACATTTTTCTGCTCTGCAAACGCTTTAGCTAAGCGCTGTGGTAAGACTGAAGCCAAAATTGTCTCTGCTGATTTCAGTCGATTATCTTCATCATTAAAAAGCACATCACAATTAAATCCATTAGCTCGCTCGACAGCACCCAACCAATCAATATGGATGGGCTCGCCCTCTGTCCAATAGCTACTTGCTTGCAGAACTGCAGGCCCAGATAAACCTTTGTGAGTTAATAAAACGTCCTCGTTAAATCGACAAGCGCCGTAACGATGCCCTTTTGAGCCAGAAGCGATACGAACGGGGACGCTTAAGCCAGCCAACTCATTTAGACTACCAAATGTCTCTGCCGTAAATGAAAGTGGGACTAAGGCTGGCCTTGGCTCCACTACATTCAAGCCAAATTGTTTAGCGATATCTAAAGAATAGGCTGTAGCACCAATCGCTGGTACCGGCAGTCCACCTGTAGCCATCACAAGTGATTTGGTTTTTTCAACTCCAGCATCTGTGCGTAATACCCAGTTACCCCCTTCTTGCGCAATGGACTCGACAAGAACTGGATTGCGAATAGTAACATTGCCTTTTCTACATTCTGACATTAATAAATCAATGATTTGCTTAGCAGAGTCATCGCAAAATAATTGTCCTTGATGCTTCTCGTGATATTCAATCCCATACGACGCCACAAGCTTGATAAATTCACTCGAAGGGTATTTAGCTAAGGCGCTTTTGACAAAATGCGGGTTCAGTGAGAGAAAGTTAGCAGGACTGCTATGAAGATTCGTAAAATTACAGCGTCCTCCTCCACTAATCCGAATCTTCTCACCGAGCACTGGCGCATGATCCAGGACCAATACTTTTTTGCCAAGCTGTCCGGCAACTCCAGCGCAAAATAGACCTGCCGCACCACCGCCAACGATGACGGCATCCCATACTTTACTCATCACTTATTTGAAGCGATCAATAATTTCAGAAGAAATATTGAGCTTATGCATATGAAGTTTAGTGTAAGCCTGACGGAAATTCCTGGTCATTGAAATCATGACTGAGGCGGTCCAAGCAAAGGCAAACATACCCGAGAAAGCAATAATGACTGCTAACATTTTCCAGCCCTCTGGAAGGATGTCCTCCATAAAGCCCATCGCTGTATAGGTGCTGCCACTAAATAGAATACTTTGTCCCAGGGTAGGCAACAAACTTAACGCATAGATGGCAAGTCCCCAGAGGACAATTTCGGCAATATGGGTAATGAATAAACAAAATACACTGATATAGAAACTCAACGCTACATCAGAATATTTCTTCTCAGATAAATACAGAAAAGTTTTTACCTCGTAGCGCTTAGAAATTTGTAATAAAAGTGCACCATGAAAAACCATCACGACTAAAAGTATGGCAGCGCCAATGAGATAGCTCGGTAAGTCTAGAGAAGTGGCAATACTGGTGTTCTGTGGATTCATAAATAAGCCTTTAGATCATTTTACAGGTGACCCGCACCCTCTCCCGCGCCCTCTTTAAGTCAGTTGATAGTGATCTTGAATGATTTTCCAGGTCTGTTCGGCGGTTTCAGCAAAGTGAATCATCTTCATATCTTCCTCGTCGATAACCCCAAATTCAATCATCTGCTCAAAATGGATCATTTGCGCCCAAAATGCTTTACCTACCAGAATCACCGGAAAACGCTCAACCTTTTTAGTCTGCATTAGAGTAAGTACTTCAAACAACTCATCGAACGATCCAAATCCCCCAGGAAACGCAACGATTGCTCTTGCCCGAAGCATAAAATGCATCTTACGCAAGGCAAAGTAATGAAAACGAAAGCTTAATCCAGGACTTACATAAGGATTAGGGTGTTGCTCTCTTGGCAAACTAATATTAAAGCCAATCGTTTTGTCTCCAGCTTCAAAGGCGCCTCGATTTGCGGCCTCCATAATGCCGGGCCCCCCACCAGTGCAGATATGTAACTTGTTTGCATTTTGATGTTGCGTGGCGTTGTAATGGGCTATTAAGGCACCAAACTCTCGGGCGGATTCATAATACTGGCTATGTAGCAATGCTTTTCTAGCGACTTCAATGTCCTTGGGAGTCTTGGCATTCCTCTCCATTTCCAAAGCCCTGTCTCTGCTGACAAAGCGAGTGGAGCCAAATACCGTAATGGTGTGTGCAATTCCATGTTCATGCAAGAGAATTTCTGGCTTTAAAAGCTCTAATTCAAAACGAATCCCAATAGTTTCTCTGCGAGATAGGAATGCTTCATCGCCAAAAGCAAATTTATAGGACTCATCTGAGCTCTCCTCAGAGATATCACTCTTTTTGATATTTAAAAAATCCGTGATGGATTGCGAATTGGTAATGGGAAGCTTTGGGCTCATCTGTCTACCTTAAACATCAACATCATTTCATCTTACCTCTTGAAATAAGGGCAACAGTACCGACTGCAGCCCTTCATCAGATTAGTATAAATACCTAGTTAAGCCCAAACTTCCAGGACCTAGGGCTTTCTAGGATTTACCCAGCACATAAGAAGGGTTAATATTGTCCCAATTTCAACCAAACTGAAGGAAAAGCAATGAGCAACCGTTCAATCATCATCATGGTACTAGTATTAGTTGGTGCCACCGCCTATTTACTCGTTAAAGGCGGCGGCGACATTGATATGGGCGGCGAAAAACATGGCGCTGAAGCGATGCATGTTGAAGAAGCTAAGAAAGATGTTCCTGCAGCTGCTCCAGCAGCACCAGCACCAGCGCCTGCAGCGGACGCTAAGAAGTAATTTCTTTTTTAGCAAAATCAAACCGCGGCTCGCCGCGGTTTTTTTATCTCATCCCCGTGATCAAATTTTTACACTGCTTAGCACTGTTCTGTATTGCACAGGTAACATTAGCTCAGCCATCTCAACCCATGAAAATGATTGACTCTGCCACCCTGTCTTCTTTTACCCCAACCGGCACTCTTCGTGTTGGAATTAATTTAGGCAATCCTTTATTAGCCAATGAAGATGCTGTAAGTAAAAAACTAACTGGCGTCACCATTGATATTGCAAATGAAATTGGTCAGCGTATTAACTTACCGGTACAACTTATTCCATTTAAAACAGCGAGTGCAACCGTTGATGGAATTAAAAGTGGTGAAATAGATCTGGTTTTTGTTGCAATCGATCCTGTTCGCGGTGCAGATATTAGCTATACGCCAGCCTATATCCAAATTGAGGGGGCCTACATGGTGAAAGCCGCTTCACCACTTAAGCGCAATGAAGAGGTCGATATGGCTGGAAATGAGATCGTTGTCGGTAAAGGTAGTGCGTATGACCTCTATCTCACTAGAGAAATTAAAAATGCCACCCTTCTCCGTGCCACCAGTTCGCAGGCAGTAGTTGACGATTTCATGTCCGGTAAAGGTAATGTAGCCGCAGGCGTTAAGCAGCAACTGGAAAGTGATGCTAAACGTTATGATGGCTTACGTATGCTGCCAGGACGCTTTATGGTAATCAATCAAGCGATTGGTATCCCAAAGGCCAGAGCCAATTATGAAGAAACTACCCTTTATTTAAGTGCAGTCATTGCTCAACTAAAACAGTCTGGATTTGTTGCTACATCAATGCAACGCCATCAGATTCAAGGAGCTAAGGTCGCAGAATAGAGCCCATGATTGACCTGTTCGCACATCAAATCAGAGCGATACTATTGGTATGAGCCCTTTACCAACCAAATTAGATGCACTCGCCTTAGTCCAACGCCTGAGGCGCGCTCCTGATGAACATAAGGGCAATGCAGGCAAAGTTGTTTTAATCGGTGGTTCGCCAGGCATGTCAGGCGCACTCTTATTAGCTGGCAATGCTTGCCTTCATCTGGGGGCAGGCTGGACGATGTTAGAGATGCTCGATCCCGTTAGTGCACATGCCTATTTAGATCATCCGGAGTTGATGATTGAGCAGGCTAGCTCTAAGGCTAATGCCAGACTGAGTGAGATCAAACCCGATGTCATTGCCATTGGTCCTGGACTTGGAAAATCGGATTTAGCACGGGCATGGCTGAATGCAGTCCTCGTCTATCCCAGTGTTCCTTTAGTAATTGATGCAGATGCATTGAATCTCATGGCTGATTCACCTGAATTGCTGCATGCTGTCCAAAAACGGAATCAACAATATCCAGGGCAAACTGTCTTAACGCCACATCCAGGCGAAGCAGCCACGCTATTAAATAGCAATACAGAAGCGGTTCAAGTAAATCGTCTGGAAGCGATTGAAAAGTTAGTTTCACTAACGCAAGCCATTGTTATATTAAAAGGTCAACACACTTTAATTGCTTCACCAGAAAATGCAGCGCTGGAATGCCAAGCTGGAAACCCCGGCATGGGTACTGGCGGCATGGGCGACGCACTTACTGGTAGTATTGCCGCGCTTGCTGCCCAAGGCGTCCGTCATGCTTTGAACTTATGGGAATCAAGCTGCATTGCTGTTGAGCTCCATGCTTACGCCGCCGATAGCCTAGTTAATAGGGGTATAGGCCCGCTTGGGTTAACTCCCTCTGAAACTATCTTAGAAATGAGAAGTCTGCTCAATAAACTGTTATAAAACAGCATGCATTCAGCAAGCGCAGCACACCACCATCAACGTTATCTTTACGGCATCTTAATGGCCGGTGTAGGCGCAATGCTTTTCTCGGGCAAGGCGATTCTGGTTAAGCTTTCTTTTACATACGGAGCAGACTCTGAAACTCTTTTAGCACTGCGCATGCTCATGGCTATGCCTTTATTCTGGGGAATCTTCTGGTGGGAAGCTCGCAGAAAGCCGATGAGTCCTATTACCTGGCTTGATCGCGGCAAATTATTTTTCCTTGGATTTTTGGGATATTTTTTATCCAGCTATATCGATTTCTTGGGACTGCAATACATCTCCGTTGGACTTGAGCGAATTGTTCTTTATCTCACCCCAACCATTGTTTTATTGATTTCGTATTTTGTTTTACAAAAACCCATTTCCCGTTTGCAGTGGTATGCCCTAATCGTTGGTTATTTGGGCGTCTTCATTGTCTTCATTCAAGATGCTAGCTCGGCCGGTATTAGCGCCTGGTTAGGAATGATTCTGGTATTTGGAAGCGCTTGTTCCTACGCTATTTACATGATTGGCTCAGGAGAGATGGTTCAACGCATTGGTAGCGTCCGGCTGGTGGTCTATGCGAGTAGCGCTTCAGCAGTCATGAGCGTATTGCAATCTACTCTTTATCATCCTAGCGCTATTTTTGAACAAGCCCTGCCAATTTATTGGCTAAGTCTTCTCAATGCTAGCGTGTGCACAGTCATCCCAATGCTGCTGATCATGATTGCCATTAATCGCATAGGCTCACCGCTAGTTGCTCAAGCCGGGATACTGGGTCCAGTCTCTACGATCTTTATGGGCTATTTAGTCTTGGCAGAACCCATCACCTGGATGCAAATCAGCGGGATGTGTTTGGTAATGGCAGCAATGTGGTTACTTGTGCGTAACAATGGTTCAAGAAAAAAGTCATCGACTTCTAAAAAATCAGATGACTTAGATGGAGCAGAACCCCTCAACTAATGGAGGGGTGTATTACCGCAATTACTGAGTTGCAGCGTCTGCCGCAGGCTTTGCTTTCTTCTTGGATTTTTTCTTCGCTTTTTTCTCTGCTTTCTTTTCTTTCTTAGCTTTCTTCTTTGCCTGCTTCTCAGCTGCTTTATCTGTAGGCGCGGCAGCTGGAGCCGCAGCTGGCGCTGCAGCAGGAGCTGCGGCTGGTGCTGGAGCCGGATCCGCTGCCATCACTGCTATTGGGGTAATGCCAATCGCTGCGGAGATGATAGTGGCCAAGCTAAGACGTGCGATACGTAAAATCATATAAATCTCCAGTAGAGTTTGTGGATAATTTAATCATACTCAAAAAATTGACATAAATGCCTCATTTTAAAAAGGTCCCATATGCATGATTTTCCAAAAGATATCTTTACTGAGCCACAAGGATATTCACTAAATACCTTAGAAAACCTGGGGCCCTTCACGGGCATGGCTGGTATTTGGGAAGGCGTTCGGGGCATGGACCGAAAACCCAAAGCAAATGGCCCAAAAGAACAGGCCTATATTGAGCATATTGAACTTCAGCCTATTGACCCCCAAACGAATGGCCCGCAACTGTTTTATGGCTTGAGATACCACACCCACATCACCAAGCCCGATCAGGTCAAAACATATCACGATCAAGTCGGTTACTGGCTCTGGGAACCGGCGACTGGAACCATCATTCAAACCCTGACCATTCCCCGTGGTATGACTACGATGGCTCTTGGAAAATCTACTGCTGATGCTAGGCAGTTTGAATTACATGCAAAAGAAGGAGATCCTTGCGCAGGAATTTCTTCGAATGCTTTTTTGGATTACGCCTTTAAAACTGTAGCGTTTCATATTCAGGTGAGCATCAATTCCGATGGAACTTGGTCATATGAGCAAGACACTGTATTAAAAATTAAAAATGAAGCCGATTTATTTCATCACATTGATAAAAATACCCTGCATCAGATTGGAGAAGCAACACCCAATCCACTTGCTAGATAATGTGTAAAGCACACCTCTACGATAGAAAAAGGCCATCATGTGATGGCCTTTATTTTTCTGAATACAAGTATTACGCGGGCTGAGCTTCTGCCTCAGTGATCTTCTCTAGCGCTGCCGCCAAATGTCCAACAGTACGATCTACGTTAGCCAACTTCTCAAGGCCAAATAAACCAAGGCGGAAGGTGCGGAAGTCTGGTCTTTCATCACACTGCAAAGGTACGCCAGCAGCGGTTTGCAAACCCAGCGCAATAAATTTCTTGCCTGACTGAATATCTGGATCCTTTGTAAAACTCACAACGACTCCAGGAGATTGATAGCCCTTAGCGGCAACTGAAGGATAACCCTTGGATACCAATAAATCGCGCACTTTAGTACCCAACTCAATTTGCTTTTGCTTGAGTGCTGCAAAGCCTAGAGCTTGTGTTTCTTTCATTACATTACGCAAAATCTTTAAGGCATCCGTAGGCATAGTTGTGTGATATACATGTCCACCCTTTTCATAGGCCTCCATGATCTGCAACCATTTTTTCAAGTCCATTGAGAAGCTCGTACTTTGAGTAGAATCAATCCGCTCACGACCTCTTTCGCCAAGGGCAATCAGAGCGCAGCAAGGCGAACTACTCCAGCCTTTTTGTGGCGCTGAAATCAATACGTCTACATTACACGCTTTCATATCAACCCACATCGCACCAGATGCAATGCAATCCAATACAAAGATGCCGTTTACAGAACGCACTGCTTCGCCAATTGCCTTCAGATAATCATCTGGAAGAATGATGCCTGCTGAGGTCTCAACGTGCGGCGCAAATACCACCGCTGGTTTTTCTTTCTTAATAAAAGCAACCACCTCTTCAATTGGAGCAGGTTCAAATGCGCCTTGAGGAGAGTTGTCAACTTGACGGCCTTTTAATATCGAGATATCTGCAAAAGATTTATCCAAATCAAAAATCTGGGTCCAACGATAACTAAACCAACCGTTACGTAAAACTAAGACTTTTTGGTTATTCGCAAATTGACGGGCCACTGCTTCCATCCCGAAAGTTCCACTACCAGGAACAATCACAGCAGATTGGGCGTTGTAAGCATCTTTGAGAACGCTTGAAATATCAACCATCACGCGTTTGAACTCTTCAGACATATGATTTAAAGAGCGGTCTGTGTAAACAACCGAGAACTCTAATAAACCATCTGGATCAACGTTGGGTAGTAAGCCGGGCATAGCAATTTCCTAGGGAATAAAGTGATTAGCCCTAAATGATACTGATTTCGTCAGTTATTGCACTGCAACCTTATTTTCCTTGATCAATTTAGCCCATTTTGACTGATCCAGACGTAGAAACGCTGAAAACTCTTCGGGACTTCCGCTAGCGGGCTCGCTCCGCCTCTCTCGTATTGCCTTACGCACCTTCTCTTGTGAATTGACAAACTTCACCATTTGGTTAATTTTTTATATAAATAGCCCAGGAGCATTAGCCGGAGCAAATAAGCCAAGACCCAAGCGAATTAGAAATAGTATTTGCAATCGCTTTAATTACTTGTAATTCCAGCAGCCTTAACTACCACTTCATTCTTCTTTAGCTCAGTAGCTATAAAATTTTTAAATTGCTCTGGAGTGCCACCGATTACTACAGACCCCTCCGAAGTAAGCACATCAGCAATGTCCTTATTTTTCAGGCCAATGTTTACAGCACGGTTAATTTGCTGAATGATCTTAGGATTAGTCCCTGCCGGAGCTAACATTCCATACCATGTGCCAGCTTCAAACCCGCTAATACCTGCTTGCGCCATTGTTGGAACATCTGGAAGTAAAGCAGATCTATTTTTTGAGGTTACCGCTAAAGCCCTTAGTTTTCCAGACTTAATGAATGGGGCTGAAGTGCTCAGCGTATCAAACAACATATCGATGTCACCACCCAATAAGGCAGTTAAGGCGGGACTGGTACCCTTATAAGGAATATGAGTCATCTCAATTTTTGTAGCCATCTTAAAAGACTCTCCTGCCAAATGTGCAGCACTTCCATTTCCAAAAGATCCATAGGTGAGACCTTTTTTAGACTCTAAAGATGCTTTTAATAAATCAGCTAGCGAATAGATTTTTGAATCTGCATTGACTACCAATACCAAAGGCTGAGAAGAAACCAAAATAATTGGCTCAAAGCTTTTCACAGGGTCATAAGGCAAGCTAGGGTATGTGAATGGAGTAATGGTTAGGGGACCTGCAGCACTAAACAGCAAGGTATATCCGTCAGGTAGCGCTCTTGCAACTGACTCTTGTCCAATAATTCCACCGGCGCCAGCCTTATTTTCAACTGATACAGGCTGACCAAAGCTACTTGTTAAGGTTTTTGCTATCAGGCGCGCTGTAACATCAGTACCGCCACCGGGTGCATAGGGAACTACTAGCTTAATCGGCCTATCAGGATAAGTCTGGGCATTGGATAGAGGTGCAGTCAGTATGAATAAGCCTAAACCCGCCAATAAGACGGAAAACCATTTGTAAGTACAGGAACCCATGAAAAAATATCCTCCCATTTCCATATGAAGACAGTTGAGACTAATAGTGCCACCCGCCCATCTAAAAATTCACTTTACTATAGAATTGTCCGCAGCAAATGTCATGATGAATTCCTGACTTAGTAAACTCACTTCTTCACATCAATCTAAAGGTCAACAATGTCTTCAAGAAATGAAAAATCGTTGGTTCTTAGCGGCCTATACCCAGCGACTATTACTCCCTTCAAGGCAGATCTTAGCGTTGACTATGATGCCCTTGCTCGTCATCTAAGAGAGACGGCTCATACGCCTGGTGTACAAGGTATTGCTGTCAATGCCGGATTGGCTGAGATTCTTCAACTTTCCGACGAAGAGAAGAAAAAGATATTGAAGCTCGCTCGAGAAGTAATGCTTCCAGGACAAACTTTGATTAGTGGGATTGAAGGTAGAGGACCTGCAGCTGTCAAAGACGGGCTCCTAGCAAAAGAGGCCGGTGCAGATGCGCTACTAGTATTAAATCCTTTTGATGCGCGGCCCTATCGTCGCTTGGCACAAAATCCTGAGTCTGCCTATCAATTTTATAAGATGTTGGATGAACAGGTTGACTTACCGATGATCGTCTTCCAATACCCAGACCAATCCGGCTGCGCTTACTCGCTAGAGTCTCTTATCCGCATCTCCTCTATTCCTAATGTTGTAGCAATAAAAGCAGCATGTGGCACTGTTACGCGTTATGTACAAATATGGGAAGCCCTGCACGACAAGCTCACAATTCTTGCAGCATTGGACTCACCGCCACTTTTAGGAATGATCTTGCATGGGGTTCATGGGGCACTGATTGGCATTGGTGTCATCGATACCCCAAAATGGGTTGAATTAATTGATGCTGCAATTTCTGGGGATGCTGTAAAGGCACAAAAAATTCACCGTGAATTTTGCATTCCAATTATGGATGGCGTCTTCGAAAATCAAGAGCCTAGTTCACCAACAAGTGAAGTAGCCTGCGTCAAAGAGGCTTTGATGCAACTTGGTCAAATTCCCAACTCTCTCGTAAGGCCGCCAGCAGTGAATGTGACTGAAGCTCATCGCGCTCATGTCAAACATGGCTTAGTTGCCTCAGGATTAATTAAAACTTAGAGTAGATTCGGCTGTTCCGGGGTCTAGAAGAAACAATAATTCCAGAAACAATTAGCGCAAACGCGAGTCCATGAAACAGCTGGGGTGGCTCGCCCAACATTGCGGCTGATAATAATGCAGTAAACAAGGGAATAAAGTTGGCGAAAAATGCGGCAACGGTAGGACCTGCGCCATTAACACCTAATCCCCAGCAGCGATAGGCAATTAAAGACGGTCCAATGGCCACGAACAGGATTAATGAGCCAGTCCATAGATTCAGATCCAAGTGAGCGTGGCCAGCCGCGATCTCGAATCCATCAAAAAATCCAGTCCACAGCAGGCCAACGAAAACCTGCGCCATTAAAAAGTCGGCCCATGGCCAATTTCGCTCAGTACTCTTTCCTGGTTTACTCAACATCCAGCTATAAAATCCCCACAAGATAGTGGCCAGCATAATTAAAAGATCGCCAACTACCATTTGCATTGATACCAGCGAGGATAAATCCCCCCTAGTTAACACAATTGCCACACCAACGAGAGAAACCACAGCGCCAACTAATTGCAATAGGCTGGGTTTTACGTGATAGAAAACTGCGCCAATAAATAGCATCCAAATTGGCATGCTGGCACCTATTAAGGTGACATTTATCGCCGTTGAAGTTTGGAGCGCCAGATACAGAAGAACGTTATAGCTACCAACCCCGAATAAGCCTAAGAGTAAAAAACGTTTCTTATTTTTCCAAAAGGCACTGCTCGGCTTGAATACAGCCCAACCAAAAGGAAGTAGTAGCAGTGCAGCCAAACCCCAGCGTACCGCGCTCAATGTAATGGGCGAAACGGCTCCGCTAGCAACCAAAACACGTCCTGCAATCGCATTGCCTGCCCATAAGGCGGTAGCAATTAGTAGATAGGAGATGGTGGCAAGATTAAGCTGAGGCATTCAAAAAGGATCGGGATAGATGGGCAATGAAGGGTCCCAAGTAAGGGATACCCTAGCATTGTAGAAACAAATCATCGGTATTGCTAAGATATAGCTTAATTAGGCAAATGCTTGATATTAAAAGTATCAAAGAGAAGGATACATTGTGGCAATCATTACGAATATCGAAGACTTAAGAGTGCTTCATCAAAAACGCACTCCTAGGATGTTTTATGACTACGCCGACTCTGGATCTTGGACCGAATCAACCTATCGTGCTAACGAATCCGATTTTCAGAAAATTAAATTACGCCAACGCGTTGCAGTAGATATGACTAACCGCACAACCAAAACGACCATGGTTGGACAGGAAGTCACGATGCCAGTAGCGCTTGCACCAACCGGACTTACCGGAATGCAGTATGCCGATGGCGAGATTCTGGCTGCAAAAGCAGCTGAAAAATTTGGTGTGCCATTTTGCTTATCTACTATGAGTATCTGTTCCATTGAAGATGTCGCTGAGCGCACTACTAAGCCATTTTGGTTTCAGCTCTACGTGATGAAAGATCGGGGTTTCATCGAACGTTTGATCGAGCGTGCCAAGGCTGCCAAGTGTTCTGCCCTAGTTTTAACCTTAGATCTCCAAATTTTAGGTCAGCGTAATAAAGATTTGAAAAACGGTTTATCAGCGCCTCCAAAACTTACTATTGCCAACATGATCAACATGGCAACTAAGCCGCGCTGGTGTTTAGGCATGGCGATGACTCCTCGCAGAACCTTTCGCAATATCGTTGGGCATGCCACTGGTGTAGGTAACATGTCTTCCCTCGCCTCTTGGACTGCCGAACAGTTTGATCCAGGCCTCAATTGGGGTGATGTTGAGTGGATCAAAAAACTCTGGGGTGGAAAACTCATCATCAAGGGTATTTTGGACGTAGAGGATGCCCGCCTAGCAGCAAACTCTGGTGCTGATGCCCTCATAGTCTCCAATCATGGTGGCCGTCAATTAGATGGCGCTATTTCCAGTATTCAAGCATTACCAGGCATTGTGAACGCAGTTGGTAAGGATATTGAAGTATGGATGGATGGCGGTATTCGCTCTGGTCAGGATGTTTTAAAGGCCTGGGCATTAGGTGCACGCGGCACGATGATTGGTCGGCCATTCTTATATGGCTTAGGCGCCATGGGGGAAGCAGGCGTTACTAAGTGCCTCGAACTCATTCATAATGAATTGGATATCACTATGGCCTTTACAGGACATCGGGATATTCAGAACGTTACTAAAGATATCTTGTATCCAGGAACTTTTTAAATTAGACACATCATCAATTCCCCTCTCTTAGTTTTTGGGCTTTCGTTTTTAATACTGAGTCTTTCTGTTTGGTTTGGTAATGCGGTTTTAAGCCGCTTTCGCACTAAAGATAGTGAGACTTCTGAAGATCTGGGAATTATTCAAACAGCTACGCTCACTTTGCTTGCGCTGATTATTGGCTTTACCTTCTCTATGGCAATTGACCGCCACGATCAACGCGAAATTCTCGAAGAAGGTGAAGCCAATGCGATTGGCACCGAATACCTTAGGGCGGATCTACTTCCCCCAAAGTCAGCAATAGCCACTAAAGAACTCTTAACTTCTTATCTAGATCTGCGGATTCAGTTCTACTCCAAACAACCCCATGAGAAAGTCTTGGTGATTCGTCAAAAAACTGATGCTGCCCAGCAAGCGCTCTGGAACGAAATCTTACCGTTTGCACGAATTCATCAAACCCCGACGATGGCACTTGTTGTTTCCGGTATGAATGATGTTTTGAATTCCCAGGGATATGTGCAAGCTGCCTGGTGGAACCGAATCCCCTATACCGCTTGGTCTTTAATGGCGGCTATCGCCATCTGCGCCAATTTATTGGTTGGCTTTGGGGCGCGGAATTTTGAAAAGAATATTGGCCTCTTCATGATTTTTCCTTTTGTAATTTCTGTATCCTTTTTCTTGATCTCTGATATCGACAGTCCCAGAGGTGGAGTCATCCGCATCGAACCCAGAAACTTGATTACCTTGCAAAAAGTAATCAATCCTAAGATTGCTAGCACTGAATAAGCATCACCAAAGAGGCGGTAAACATGAAACGTGTAGTTGATGTCTTTAAAAATCGTGGCCGCGAGCTTGTTTGGACTTACGTCATTCACCTCCAAAACGATGATGAATTCCATCCCGGGCAACTGGACTTTGAAGCGGAAGCGCTTAGACTGTCCCAGATCGATAAAAGGGGGCTAGTCAGCGAATTAAGCGCCAAAGTAAGACTGAATTAACCAGGGAATCCTGAAAATAGGGGAAATTACCCCTGCAGTTGTTAATGTTAATGAGATTCATTATCATTTATAGTGAGTCTTCACTAAACAATAGCAAGCAATATGTCAAAAACCCACTATCACCCTGCCTCCATCTTTTTTCATTGGTTTGTTTTTCTTCTGGTTATAGCCGCTCTTATCGTCATTGAGCTTAAAGGACAGTTCCCGAAGGGAAGTGAGCCGCGTGAGCTCTGTAAAACTGTCCATGGCGTAATAGGACAGTTAATTTTTATAGCTATGGCGCTTCGCCTAATGATTCGTTTAACTCATGGCGTCCCTACTCCTACCAACCCAAAACCGGTATTTATCTCTTTAGCTAAGGCAATGCATTGGCTACTGTACGCCCTGCTATTGATAGCACCTATCTTTGGCATCCTCTATTTTCAGTACGGCGGCAAAGAAATCCATTTCTTTGGATTGGTATGGCCACAACTGCTTACCCCCAATCCGGAAATGAAAAAAATAGCTGAAGGGATTCATGAGTTTTTAGGCAATTCTCTTTATTTCCTCATTGGCATTCATGCGTTGGCTGGCTTATGGCAACATTACGTCTTAAAGGACGATACACTTCGTCGTATGTTAAATAAAATAAAAGTGCACGCTTAGGAGCAATCACACATGAAGCCCTTATCCAAAAAAGCAAAGGTAGCTGTGGCCTGGACGGTTCTCTTGACCGTTGTTGGCACCGCCATGCTGCATCAATGGGAGTTCTTTGCAATGGGCTGCGCCTCACTTGCCCTCTTGTTACTGGCCAACGAGTACGGTCTTCTCAAGGATCCAGAAGATAAGAAATAAACCTCGTCCTTTAGCGAGGAACGAGGTTTATTTAAACCAGCCTAAGCCACTAATTAGAGACTTGGGTAATCGGTATATCCCACCTCTTCTCCGCCGTAAAAGGTAGCGCGGTTGCAGGGATTTAAAGAGGCATTCTGTTGAAATCTCTCTACTAAATCTGGATTTGAAATATATAAGCGACCATACGCTACTGCGTCAGCTAAACCCTCTTCCAAAACTTGCTCACCCATTGCCTGGTCGTATCCGCCAGCAGTAATAAATTTTCCTTGATAAGCAGCACGGAAAAGTTCTGACGTAATTGGAGCCCCCTCATTCACCTGATCACTGCCACCAGAGCTGGTTGAGCGAGGTTCAATCATATGAATATAAGCCAACTTATATCCGTTCAATTTGTGAATAACAGCAGTAAACAATGCCACTGGATCGCTATCTTCCATATCGTTGAATGTGCCATAGGGTGATAGACGTACACCCACTTGATCACTTGGAAATACCGTACTAACAATCTCAATCACTTCACCTAATAGACGTAAGCGATTTTCAATCGAGCCGCCGTACTGATCAGTGCGTTGATTGGTTCCATCTTGTAGGAATTGATCAAGTAAGTAGCCATTAGCAGCATGAATTTCAATACCATCAAAGCCAGCTGTTTTAGCGTTTTGCGCAGCCAATTCAAATTCTTTCAACAAGCGAGCGATATCATCAACACTCATTGCCCTTGGTATTTCGTAATCATGTAACTTCCAGTCGGCACCGTAAGTTTGTCCTGAAGCGGCAATTGCGGAGGGTGCCTCAGGCAATCCTTGCTCCGGATGTAAAGAAGAATGAGAAATCCGACCTACGTGCCATAACTGCGCAACAATCGAACCACCCTTTTCGTGAACGGCTTCGACTATTTCTTTCCAAGCAGCTGTCTGCTGTGCAGAGTAAATACCGGGAGTAGCGGGGTAACCTCTGCCCAACGGGGAAATTTGTGTTGCCTCCGTGATGATCAAGCCAGCACTAGCGCGTTGAGTGTAGTAAGTCTTTGCTAATGGAGTTGGGACATCGCCAGCGATTGCACGCATTCTGGTTAATGGCGCCATGACAAGACGATTCTTTAATTGAATTGAGCCGAGACTCACCGGAGTGAACATTACTTCTTTACCTGCCATTTGATGCTTTCTGAATAATAAGTGAGGAGGACGTGAACTGTATCAAGATTTATCTCATTCTGCCGGAAGGGGTGAAGATACCAGATCTAGGCCGAAAAACTGAACCACAGTCTCCGCCGGTGAGAATGTCAAATTAAAATTAAAATAAGGAATATCTACTCGGAAAATAAATATGAAAACTTGGCAATGTATCGTATGCGGCTTCATCTATGATGAGGCTAAAGGCTTACCAGAGGATGGCATCGCTGCCGGAACAGCTTGGTCAGATATCCCAGCAAATTGGGAGTGTCCAGATTGTGGAGTAGCAAAGTCTGACTTTGAAATGGTTCAGGTAAGCTAAGTACTTCAGTATTTTTAGACTTTATTTTTGTCTTTTAATTCATTCTTTACAGCATTACTTGGGAGCCCAGCTTTGACTCAAAATACACCTCAATCATCTGCAATCGTCATTATTGGGAGCGGATTAGCTGGGTATACCGTTATTCGTGAAATTCGCAAACTAGATAAAACTGCACCCATTACTTTAATCACCCGTGAGCCTGGCTATTTTTATTCCAAGCCAATGCTCTCCACCGCACTCGCGGGCAAAAAAGAAGCGGCTCAACTCATTTCCACCCCAGCAGATGGCATGGAAACCCAGCTTGAAATCACCATCCTATCTGAAACCAATGTGAGCGCAATCAACACTAATGCACAAACGCTTCAAACGAGCAAAGGTGAAGTACCTTATGGAAAACTAGTAATGGCCTTAGGAGCAGATCAAATTCGCTTGCCATTGGAAGGGAATGCTGCTGGAGAAGTGCTTACAGTGAATGATCTTGAGGATTACACCCGTTTTCGCAAGGCCATAACAGGCAAAAAAAATATTGCCATTCTGGGTGCGGGCCTTATTGGCTGTGAATTTGCTAACGATTTAGCACTAGGTGGCTATGAAGTGGACGTAATCGACTTATCCGCGCAGCCATTGGGCAGACTCTTACCAGAGCAAGCGGCCAAAGAGCTACAGGCGAAATTGAGTGAAGCTGGCGTACGCTGGCATTTCTCCACGACAGTGCAGTCTGTCAATCGCAGTGGAGATATTTTACAAATTACTTTAGCAAGTGGTCACTGCATCACAAGTGATGTAGTCCTATCCGCAGTCGGTTTGAAACCGAGGTTAGATTTAGCGAAAGCTGCAGGTGTTAATACTGGATTGGGAATTCAAGTAAATCGCGAACTCGAAACGAGCGTAACTAATGTTTATGCTCTTGGTGATTGTGCGGAGGTTGATGGTCTGGTGCTTCCGTATGTAATGCCTATCATGCAGGCAGCAAGAGCGTTGGCGCCCACCTTAATTGGACAACGAACGGCACTCAGCTATCCAGCAATGCCTGTGATGGTGAAAACCCCTGCTCTGCCTACTATCGTTTCTCCTCCCGCCAAAGGCGCCAATGGTGCATGGAAAACGATTCCCGTTGAAGGGGGAATCGAGGCGCGCTTTGAATCACCTGAGGGCAAATTGTTAGGCTTTGCCCTAATGGGGACAGCCACCGCTCAAAGGGCTGCTTTAACTAAAGAACTCCCGCCCATCTTGTCATAAGAGTTTTGCTGGGACTAGCAGAGGAATCGCGATAGAAACAAAAAGGCCCGCAATGCGGGCCTTTTTTAATGCAGATAGTGTGATTATGAAACGATCACGAACCAAGTAGTGTTGTGTGACTGAGCAACCATCAAGAACAACATGGGTACTGAAAGCAATGTATTCAAACGGGATGTCAACATCGCAACACGAGCAGACTTTGCCTTTACGTCAGCTTCAACAACTACCATGCCAAGAGCGCGTTTCTGATTTGGCCAAATAATGAACCAAACGTTGAAGGCCATTATCAACGCAATCCACATACCTAAGCCAATTGCACGGAATGGTGCTTGTAATGTGAAAGCTTGATGTAAATAACCATTCAAAGCAGCAACGATCAAACCGGTAATGACTGTGAAGAGCGCTGCATAACGGAACCAAAACAAGGCTTCCGGTGCAATGACTTTACCAATCGCTGGCTTTTGTTCATCAGGAATCTTTGGCATAGAAGGAATTTGCACAAAGTTGAAGTACCAAAGCAAACCAATCCACATCACACCAAACATCACGTGCGCCCAACGGAATAGGAATGGTAGTTCAGCAGAGCTAAAGTTACCACCCAAAGCAAAGATGATCAGAACGAGAAGGACAAAACCCGCGAATACGGTACGTCCCAAAGAGGTCAAGATTGATGCCATGAAAGGGTCTCCTATGAGTAATAATGGGTCTAACTATAAACGATTCTGCCAATTTTGTTTTAGCAAGACAAATACTAGAATTGCTACTTAAAATAGTGACTTAGCCCAATTTTGGGCACAAAATGGCCCATCTCTATGACAAGTAACCTCTCTTCTAAAAGCCCGAAACGAATCTATATCCAAGAAGTTGTCACACGCGATGGGTTTCAGGCTGAAAGTGTGTTTATACCGACAGAGGAAAAAATTACTCTGATTAATCGCCTCAGTCGTGCGGGATACGCCAAGATTGAAGTGAGCTCGTTTACTAGCCCAAAAGCAATTCCCATGTTGGCCGATGCCGAGGCAGTCATGAAAGGCATCAAGCGAGAGCCCGGCGTTGAATACACGGTTCTTATTCCAAACCTCAAAGGCGCAGAGCGAGCATTAACCGTCGGTGTTGATGAATTCAATTTAGTAATGTCAGTTAGTGAAGCACATAACCAGGCTAACCTGAAGATGAGTCGTGAAGATTCCTTTAGAGGTCTAAGCACGGTCATTGAATTGGCTCACGCGAATAAAACCGCAGTAAATATTTCCTTATCAACCAGCTTTGGCTGTCCTATGTCAGGCATTACCTCTTTAGCAGAATTGATGCACTGGGTAGATCGATTTGCTAATGTAGGTGTTCGCGGTATTACCATCTGCGATACCACTGGCATGGCAAATCCCACCCAAGTACAAGTGATCTGCGAGGCTGCTCAAGCCAAGTATCCTCAGTTGCAGTGGACCTTACATTTTCATAACACCCGAGGCATGGGTCTTGCTAACGCTTTAGCTGCCGTAAATAGTGGCATCAATCGCTTTGATTCTTCATTGGGAGGCTTGGGTGGTTGTCCTTATGCACCAGGTGCAACTGGAAATATTTGCACTGAAGAACTCGTACATATGTTCGACCTCATGGGCTTTGATACGAACATGCAGATTGATACTTTATTAGAGTGCTCTAAAGACTTGCAGTCCCTGATTGGACGGGTTTTGCCCAGTCAATTATTAATGGCGGGAAAAGTAGATCGCCTGTACGAAGCGCCTTGCCAAAGATAACTATCCAGTGAGAAATAAAAATGCCAGCAAGTGACACTTGCTGGCATGAATGGATATTTAATCTATTGCAGATGTTTATTGTGCAGTCCAACCACCATCCATATTCCAAGCAGAGCCACGCACTTCAGAAGCATCAGGGCCACAGAGAAATATTGCCAAAGCAGCCAATTGCTCTGGAGTGACAAATGAACCTGAAGGCTGCTTCTCAGAAACTAAGGCCTTCTTTGCCGCATCATTAGAAATGCCTTCATGCTGCGCACGAGCATCAACCTGCTTTTGCACCAAAGGAGTTAACACCCAGCCCGGGCAAATGGCATTACAAGTAATACCAGTGTGTGCATTCTCAAGCGCAGTGACTTTAGTAAGACCAATGATTCCATGCTTTGCCGCAACGTAAGCTGCTTTTTGAGTTGAGGCCACCAGGCCGTGCACAGAAGCAATATTAATAATGCGGCCCCAGTTCCGCTGCTTCATTCCAGGAAGCGCATGATGTGATGTATGAAAAGCAGAGCTCAAGTTAATCGCAATAATGGCATCCCACTTATCGGTGGGGAAATCTTCGACATTCGCTACATATTGAATTCCAGCGTTATTAATTAAAATGTCTAAAGAACCAAAACGGTTTTCAGTTTGCTTAATCAGATCCTCGATTTCAGCAGGTTTGCTCATATCGGCACCGTGATAATCCACTTCAACACCAAATGCTTTGATTTGGGCGATTGCTTCGTCTTTTTCGCCAAAACCATTCACCATAATATTTACGCCCTGCTTTGCCAGCGCAATGGCCATTCCCAAGCCAATACCACTAGTTGAACCTGTTACCAGGGCCGTTTTACCTTTTAATGTAGACATATCCGTACTCGCCATCAAGTTGAAAAGTTATAAAACCTTTAAAACTGGATGTTACAGCACCAAATTACCCCTGCAAAATGGGGAATTCACCAAGAAACCTCGTCTAATGTCTCTTTCTAGCCAATCCAGGCCCCTAAATCGATTCTTTTCTACAACTCCTTGACACCTCGGCAAAATGAGCAAACAATGACTCGCTAGGCTTTAGTTGAAGTCTTTTATAGTGTGTTGTAGGGCAAAACTGGTTAAACAGTATCCACCCTTCATCATGATTGTTTTAAGTTTATGTAATGGAGTTCGTATGTCTACCGGAATAGTTAAGTGGTTTAATGATGCAAAAGGTTTTGGCTTTATCAAACCTGATGATAGTGAAGAAGAGTTGTTCGCGCATTTCAGCGCAATCAATATGGGTGGTTTCAAAACCCTCCAAGAGAACCAAAAGGTAACGTTTGATATTACCCAAGGTCCTAAAGGCAAACAGGCTACCAATATTCAAGCTGGTTAATTGTCCTTAGATCATCATGAAAACCCAGGACTTGTTCCTGGGTTTTTTTATTGTCGGTAAGCCCTATACAACTACCGCACTCAATAATCAACACTTGACCATGGGAAATATCTTCAAACGCGAAGATATGTTTTAAATCTTGCCCAATGCCCGCAGGATTTTTTCACAGGTAATGGGCTGATCAAAGACGGCTACATTAAATGGTGACAAGGCATCATTGATCGCATTCATTACCGCACCTGGAGCTCCAGCAGTGCCAGCCTCACCTGCACCCTTTGCACCCAACTTCGATGATTGAGTTGGAGTCTCAACGTGAGCAACTTCAATATCAGGCATCTCATTTGCCATTGGCACTAGATAATCGGCCATACTGCCATTTCGCAATAAGCCACTTTCATCATATAGACACTCTTCGAATAAAACACCCCCAATACCCTGAACAATTGCTCCACGTACTTGTTCATCTACCAGCATGGGATTAATTACGCGACCACAATCCTCTACAGCCCAGTGTTTTAATAACTTTACGAAGCCAGTTTCAGGATCTATCTCTACATAAGAAGCTTGAACTCCGTTTGTAAAGATAAATGGATAATCTTTTTGGGTGTAATGACGCGTCACCATGAGGTCAGCTGAAAAACCGGGGGGCAAAGTATCCGTCCGGAAATATCCAATTCGGCCAATCTCACTAAATGGCAATAACTGCTCGCCAGTTGCTTTATCCAAAACGTGGCTACGATGAACCGTTAACTCTGTAACGGGTCGATTCAAAATCGCGCCAGCCAATTTCAGAATATTCTCTTGCAGGGCTTGACAGGCCAATAACACCGCTTCGCCCCCTACCCCAGCACCACGCGATGCCCAAGTACCACCGCCGTACGGCGTAACATCCGTATCGCCAGTAACGATGCGTACTTGATGAATAGAAACGCCAACTGCATCTGCCGCAATTTGCGCATAGATACCTTCAGTGCCCTGGCCTTGCTCACCTACACCAATCAGCACAGACACAACTCCACTAGGATCAAGCCTTACGGAAGCGCCATCTTGTGAGGCAATCCGCGCACCACCAACCCCATAAAATGCTGGACTTGGATTCGTTAGCTCAATTAAGGTTGCAAAACCAATTCCTCGGTAGATCCCCTTTTTACGAAGCTCGGCCTGCTCTTTGCGCAAAGCTGAGTAATTCATCATCTTTTCAATCGTACGCAAGCACTGTTCGTGTGACAGCACTTCTAGCTTAATTCCTGAAATCCCTGAACAAGGATAGGCATCATCTGGAATCACATTGCGTTTACGAAACTCCAGTGGATCCATCTGTAATTTCTGCGCAGCTAAGTCAACCAAGCCTTCGGTAACTGCGCAAGCAATGGGGTGACCCACGCCTCGGTACTGACAAGTGGGTGTTTTATTTTGGAAAACTACATTCAACTTGGCTCGATAGTGCTGGTGCTTATATGGTCCGCCCACCAAATTGACAACTTGGTTACCTTCAATTGCGCTAGTTCTAGGGAACATCGAGTAAGGACCAATCGCTGTGAGGTCATCAATCTCGAAGGCCAAGATATCGCCTTCCTTATTAGCAGCAATGCGACCTTTAATACGGTGCTCACGTGCATGAATATCACTTGTGAATGACTCTAAACGATCGGCAACAAACTTCACTGGACGCTCTAACATCATAGACAGTCCTACAGTGGCGAAGTCATCGGGATAGGCATGCACCTTAATACCAAACGATCCGCCCACATCCTTACAGATCACATGCACATCCGATTCAGATAAACCAAACTGACGGCAGTACAAATCTTGCATCATGTGCGGCGCTTGTTGAGAGTGATAGACAGTAAGGCGACGATCGCCCGGATTGTAATCAGCAATTTGGCAGCGAGGCTCTAGAGTCACGCCAGTGTGGCGTCCAAATCCAAAGCTTGCTTCTGCAACCACATCAGCAGTGGCAAATACCTCATCGACATTGCCCACATCCAAGCTGCGGGTGAAACAGAGGTTATCTCCCAACTCAGGATGAATTAATGGGGTTTGTGGATCTAAGGCTGTTTCCATCGAAACCACCGCAGGCAATTCTTCCCACTCCACTTCAATATGCTGCAAGGCATCCTCAGCTTGAGCTCGAGTTTCAGCAACTACCGCTACTACCGGTTCACCCTGCCAACAAGCGCGACCAATTGCTAATGCATACTGAGGTGCGGATTTCATCCCAACGAGGTGACCTAAGGTACCTACCCAGGGTTTACAAATTTTTGCCATTTGGACGCCATCTACCACAGCCAGAACACCAGGCATCTTGCTGGCATGATCAGCATGGATTTTTCCAATCTTCATATGCGCTACTGGTGAGCGCCAATAAACTACATGCCCCATGCGTGGGAGCTGAATATCATCAATGTAGGTGCCTTGACCTTCTAGCAAGCGTCGTGCGCCATGTCTTGGCTCACTATTGCCGATATAGCGCTGATCATTGGTAACGGGATCGAGAACCAGACCTTTTAAATCACTTGGCTTATTCATAATGCGTTTTCCTAAATCCGTTAAGCGTGTGCAACAACCGGTTTAATTTTTTGACCCTTTGCACGAGCCTCCAATACATCCATAATCGCGTCGACGATGGAGTGATAACCAGTGCAGCGACAGTAATTTCCAGAAATCCACTCGCGCACCTCTTCACGCGAGGCCTTTGGCTGCTTCTCAATCAGCTCTGCAGCGGCAAGCAACATTCCAGAAGAGCAAAAACCACACTGCATTGCGTTATGGCGCATGAAAGATTCTTGCAGATCAGCTAAAGCTCCGCTCTTTGTCAATCCTTCAATAGTCTCGACTACAGCACCATTAGCCTGTACCGCTAGGAATAAACAACCCCGGATAATTTGGCCATTCACTTTGACAGTGCAAGCTCCACAAGCGCCCTGCTCGCAACCGAGGTGTGGGCCCTTTAAGTGCAAATCTTCGCGTAAGAAATCAACTAAATGTCTACGCGGTTCAATTTCGGCATTCACAAGAATGCCATTGACTGTCATTGAAATGTGTTTCTTCAGGCTCATCTAGATCTCCAAATACTTTTTCTATTTGTCTTAGTTCTTACTCTTTTACGCCAGCATGTGCTTTAGACCACGCTCAAGCAAGACACCGATGAGGTGTTGTTTAGCTTCAGCGCTATTGGTGATATCAGCAATGGTTTCGATCTCAGCACGCGCAGCAGCTACCGCTTTGCCAATCACTTCCTCATTGAGCTTTTGTCCATCAACCAAATCCTGAGCCTTTGTTGCCATGACAGGCTTAGAGCTGACCGAGAAAAAGGTAAAAGCGCATTGACTCAAAACATCGCCCTGCTTTTGCGCGACGGCTGCCAAGCCTGCTACAGCGTAATCACCATGACGTCTTGCCAGTTCATGGAAATAAAAGACTTCTTGGCTACTAGCAAGCGGAATTTCAGTGGCTACTAGAATTTCATCTGGCTCCAAGGAGGTGGTGTACAAATCAATAAAGAAATCGTTAGCAGAAATTCGACGCTCTCCAGTAGGACCCTGAATAATCATCGTCGCCCGCAGTGTCAAACTACATGCCGGCCATTCTGCTGCTGGATCCCCATACGCAAGAGAGCCGCCCCAGGTGCCTAGATTGCGAATTGCGCGATGAGCGATATGGGGTGCGGCTGCTTTTAATAAGGGTGCATGCTTAGCAATTAACTCAGAATCTTCAATTTCAGTATGGGTAACCAATGCACCGATTCTCAAGCGATCACCTACCAAAGTAATCCCTTTAAGTTCAGCTAAATCCGTAATATCAATCAGAATGCTTGGTTCTGATAAACGCATATTGAGAGTCGCAAGCAGAGTCTGTCCACCAGCGATTAAACGGGCATCATCACCCGCTTCAGCAAGTAAAGACAAAGCGTCCTGCAGAGCTTTTGGCTTTACGTAATCGAATACTGCTGCTTTCATTGCGTCTCCTCCACCACTAATCAATCAAGCTTTAATGCTTTTTATTTTTGCTTAGCTTTTACTTTGGTTATTTTTTGAGTTACTTTTTTATTCACTACTAGCACCGGAATCCAGTGCTACCGCTTCCCCGCCTAACTCTTTTGCAAATTTTAGAAAAAAGTCATCGGCAATCTTTTTGGCGGAAGCGCTAATTAAACGTCCACCAATTTGTCCCAGCTTCCCACCGATTGATGCTTCGGTTGTATAAGAAATGAGCGTCCCACCTTCGGTTTGCTTAAGCTCCACACGGGAGCGACCTTTAGCAAAACCAGCCGCGCCGCCAGATCCTTCGAATGCCATAGAGCAAGATTGGTCTGGAATGATGTCACTCAGAAGCAATTTCCCAGAAAAACGTGCTCTTACGGGTCCAATCTTGAACATCACCTTAGCATGGACCTCTTCAGGGGAAATTCGACTAATTTCCTCGCAACCCGGAATGGACTTGGCAAGTACATCAATATCGTTCAATCCCTTCCACACATCAGGGATAGGAGCGGCTATCAGTTGCTCACCATTTAGTTCCATTGGGTCTCCTTGGGGTTTGTACGAATAGAGTCTTATCTACCAACTGCTCAACAATGTACCATTATTTAACTTTTGGTCAATAAGTCCAAATTCGGATAAACCCTGAGAATTCATGAGCTTTAATGAAGACCGCACCTCTGGCATCAGAAAAGCCTCCAATTTGGCTGAGGAAATAGCGCCGGCTCGTCGCCGCATGAATACTGCGGACCGGAAGCGTCAAATCCTCGATCGGGCCATTCAGTTCTTTGCTAAACATGGTATCGATGGTCAATTAAGAAATCTTACGAAAGAGTTAGGGGTTACCCATACCCTGCTCTACCATTACTTCCCCACTAAAGAAGCGTTAATCAAAGAGGTTTACAAGGAAGTATTTGAATCCAGATGGAAGCCTGAATGGGATGAGTTACTTGATGACAAGCATCTCTCCCCCGAAGAAAAGTTGAACGCCTTTTATCTTGACTATAGCAATACTGTGCTCACCTATGACTTTGTCCGTATTTTGATTTTCTCTGGCTTAAGCGATCACTCTATCAGCGATCGATTCTTTGAGCTTTTACGTTCTCGTCTACTGCCAAGACTCATTCGGGAAACACGCAAATACTGTGATCGCTCAACTAGACCTAAGCCAACCCAACGAGAATTAGAATTCTTAATGGGGCTTCATGGTGGCATCTTTTATATTGGTATGCGCCGCTGGATCTATGGCCAAGCTATTTATGATGATAGTAGCCCGGATGCAGAGCAAGACATTATTCGTGATCGCATTCGTTCCTATCTCCTGTCAGCAAAAGCCCTCTTTGCTTAATTTCAAAGGTAACTATGACTAATTTAAGCCTCAATCACTTCTCCATCCGCAGTCTCGAGATTGAAAAGACCACAGAGTTCTTTAACAAACTGCTCGGCCTTACTGTGGGGCCACGCCCAGAATTTCCTTTCCCTGGAGTATGGCTATATAACGGTGATGAGAGCAGCTGGGCCAATGCTGTACTTCACCTCATCGCTATAGATAAGAACGATCCAAACGGATTAAAGCAATACTTGGGAGAGCGTGACCCTAGCTCCCTATATGGCTCTGGTGCGGTAGATCACATCGCTTTCTTTGCTACGGGCTTAGAAGAAAAGATAGCGCTGTTAAAGCAATTCAAAGTTCCGTACCGCGAGCGCACTGTTCCGGTTCTCAAGCTGCATCAAATTTTTTTGGATGACCCCAATGGTGTAGTGATTGAATTAAATTACCCAGCCGAAGAGAAGTCTGCTTTAGATGCTAAGGCAGCTTAAGAGATAGTATGGCAAAAATACTGGTAGTTGGTGGATCTCTTGGCGGTTTGTTTGCGGCAAATATTTTGCTGCGACAAGGTCATGATGTCACCTTGTTAGAAAAGGCTACCGGATCCTTGGATGGTCGCGGAGCAGGAATTGTTACACATGATGCACTGGCCGAAGCCTTGCGCGCCGCCGGAGTAACTGTTGATGATTCCCTTGGAGTGCCAGTGACAAAGCGTGTAACCTTAGGCGCTGATGGGAAGACTCTGGGTGAAATGGCACTCCCTCAAATTCTTACCTCTTGGAGCCGCCTGTATCACATGCTCAAGGAAAGCTTTCCTGCTGAGCGTTACCTGCAAGGTAAAACGGTAAAAACAGTGACTCAGGATGCGAATGCAGTGCAAGTTGGCTGCGAAGATGGCAGTCATTATGAGGCAGAGTTATTAATTGCTTCCGATGGTATCCGCTCTGGAGTTCGGGCACAGCTTGCTCCCGAGATTCAGCCTGAATATGCAGGTTATATTGCTTGGCGCGGAGTATGTGACGAATCGGTACTGTCTCAGAACACACTAGAGACACTCTTTAACTATTTTGGATTTTGTCTACCCAATGGCGAGCAGATGCTGGGGTACCCAGTAGCAGGATCTGGAAACGACACCCGTCCAGGCAAACGACGCTATAACTTTGTTTGGTACCGACCTGCCTCTGAGGCTGAGCAGCTTATCGAGCTGCTAACGGATGATGATGGCCACTACCATCCTACTGGTATCCCCCCTTCTAAAGTTTCTGCAAAGCATATTGCCAATATGCGTAAAGTGGCTCAAGCAATCCTAGCGCCACAATATGCTGAGATATTAGAAAAAACGGCCTCTCCATTTTTACAAGCTATTTATGACGTACGTTCTGAGCAAATTGTTTTTGGCAGGGTTGCTTTGATGGGCGATGCAGCATTTGTGGGCCGACCGCATGTAGGCATGGGTGTGACTAAGGCGGGAGATGAAGCCATCGTTATTGCCAAACATATCTCCAACCTAGGTGCCACTCCAGAAGCCCTTAAAGCCTACGGGGATGAACGTCTGAAGTTAGGGCAGCAGGTAGTCGCTAGAGCACAGTATTTGGGTCGCTATATGCAGGCCCAGGGCAGTAAAGGCACAAGGGATAACGATAAGCTCAAAAGAAATGCCGATACTGTTATGGCAGAAACCGCCATAGATATTAGTGATTTATTAGCCCAAGGGAAAGCAGTACCTGAGTCCACGCATTAATTAGTACATTCAGTTAAGATTTACACAATAAAAAAGTATTCTTAATCAAACAAAGAATTAAATGGAGGAGACAACCATGAAACAAAAAGTAACGAATCAAACTAGAAGAAAGGTGCTGATTGGTGGAGCTGCAGCTGCAAGTACCCCACTTTGGTTAAATATTGCTAACGCTCAAACCGACACAATTAAGATCGGTTTTCCAACCCCCTTAACCGGACCATTTTCAGCAGAAGCTCAGGATCAAGTGAAGGCAGCTGAGCTTGCCATTAAAGAATTTAATGATGCAGGTGGATTTAATGGTCGCAAAGCCGAACTCTTGGTGCGTGATGACAAATTAAATCCGGGTGAAGCAGCTACCCGTACATTAGAGTTAATTGAAAAAGATAAAGTGAATTATGTGGTTGGCTCATTGTCTGCTGCCACCCAACTTTCGATCAATGCAGTTTGTAAAGAACGTAAAGTGCTTTTTAATTCCATCAGCCAATCCGATGCCATTAATGAAGCAAAAGACTGGAGCGTCTACACATTCCATGAAGCCTTAAATCCAACGATGACTGCAGGCGCAGTGGCTCGTTACTCCATTCCTCGCTTTGGTAAAAAAATTGTGTTCCTCACTGCGGACTATGCCTATGGTCACGAAATGGTGCGCGCCTTCGAACGTGTTGGTAAAGAAATGGGTGCTACCACCCTAGCTGATATTCGCCATCCATTAGGCGCATCTGATTACTCTGCTTTTTTACCCAGAATCAAAGCTTTAAATCCAGATATTTTGGTGCTCTGTAACTTTGGCCGCGACCTTGTTAATGCTGCAAAACAATGTACTGACTTTGGCCTCAAATCGAGCATGAAGATTGTTACACCAGTCTTGCTATACACCTCACGTCTTGCCGGTGGCCCAGAAGCATTTGAAGGCATCGTTGGTGGCACCTCATATTACTGGGGTCTAGAGGATCGTATTCCAACAGCCAAGACATTTAATGATGCTTTCCGCAAAATGTATAACGGATCAGTACCATCAGATTATGGTGCGCTTGGGTATGCTGGTGTGAAGAGTGTTCTAGCCTCAATCAAGATTGCTAAATCTACTGAAACCATGAAGGTAGTAAGCGCCATGGAAAATCTCAAATACGATTGGTACAAAGGTCCTGAGTATTATCGTAAGTGCGATCATCAAGCGGTTCAATCCGTCATTATTGTCGAGTCTAAATCGAAGAATATGAAAGACAAATACGATGTCTTCAATATTCTGACTATTGAACCTACTACTGAGAAAAATATGCGCAGTTGCGCAGAGCTAGGCCACAAAGCCTAATACCAAATCTCAGGGTAGATCTTTGATTTACCCTGATTCACTCCCCTTGAACCTGCTTGGTCACGGGGAGTTTTTCTGAGTACATTTATGACCGGTCTTTCATTCGAACTTTTATGCATGCAGCTGCTAACGGGCATTGCCCTAGGCAGCATTTATGCGCTCCTTGCTTTAGGCTTATGTCTTATTTTCGGCATGCTCAATGTAGTGAACTTTGCCCATGGCGCCTTCTTTATGGTGGGCGCATTTTTAGGGGTGTACTTTTTAGGTATCACTGGAAACTTTTGGTTTAGCCTGATATTGACGCCTGTCTTAACAGGCTGTTTAGGTTTAGTTACTGAGCGCTTCTTAGTGAGGCCGCTTTATGGTCGCGGCCTAGATTACCCACTACTGCTCACTTTTGGCCTGTCATATGTTTTGATTGAAGTCATGCGCGTGACTTTCGGCATTGAGGGACTCCCCTCAGTGACACCTGCAGGCCTTGGTGGAACGATGAATGTGGGTATTGGCTACTTCCCAAAATATCGTCTCTTTCTGATTGTCGCTACTGCCGTCATTATTTTTGGCGTTTGGCTTTTTATTCAAAAAACCCGCTATGGACTCATTATTAAAGCCGGTGCAGCTGATCAAGAAATCGTCAAAGTATTGGGTATCGATATTGCTAAAGTTTGGCTGCTCGTATTCGGTCTTGGCTGTGCCATTGCTGGTCTATCCGGAATCCTTGCTGCACCTACTCGCTCTGTAAACCCGGAGATGGGTATACCTATCCTGGCTGAGTCATTTGTAGTCACTGTTGTGGGTGGCATGGGCTCACCAGTTGGCGCAGTGGTAGCCGGGCTCTTGGTTGGCGTTGTCTACAGTATGACTTCTCTTTTCTTCCCCGAGTTAGCTGAACTTTCTATTTTTGTATTAATGGCCGTGGTCTTATTGATTCGTCCACAAGGCTTGTTTGGTAAAGCGGGAGCGATGGGCTAAGGCTCAGAATATTTATGAACGCATTTTTCCAACTAATTGCACGTCACCGAGTATTAGCAAGCACGCTTTTCCTTGCAATATTTCCGTTCATCATGCCGTATGAGGCCTTGGCGATTAACATCTTGATCTTCGGCTTATTTGCCATGGGTTTCAATCTCTTGTTTGGCTATATGGGTCTCCTGTCCTTTGGTCACGCAGCCTTCTTAGGTATTGGCAGCTACTTCACTGGCATCGCCATCGTTCATTACGGTGTGCCCTGGGCGGCCGCTATTCTGATTGGCATAGTAGGTGCAGCGATTGGTGGACTCATTATGGGTTTTCTGGCAATCCGTACCCGCGGTATCTACTTCTCCATGGTTACCTTAGCGCTTGGTCAAATTGTTTACTACGGTTTTTATAAAGCCGAAAGCCTTACTGGTGGTGAGAATGGTTTACGTGGTGTCCGGGTAGATACCTTCAACATCTTCGGGATTCCAGTCGATTTTTTAAATCCACTTGTGAAGTACTACATCATCTTATTTTTTGTTGTGATCGCAATCTGGCTGATCTCCCGCATTTTAAATTCACCCTTAGGTGCGGTAATGGAGGCCATTCGAGAAAATGAGAAGCGTGCCGCAGCCTGTGGTTTTGATGTTGCGAGAACAAAGCTTTTAGTCTTTGTCCTATCAGCAGCAATTTGTGGATTAGCAGGGTCCCTCCGCGCCCTCCACCTTTCCATCGTGCCAATCGACTCCTTACATTATTTGCAATCTGGTCAAGCCGTCATGATGAGTATCTTGGGTGGTATGGGAACATTTTTTGGGCCTTTTATTGGTGCTGCTGTCATGCTCTACCTTGAAGACGTTGTCACCACTTTCACTAAACACTGGATGGCAGTGATAGGCCTGGTATTCATGTTCTTTGTGCTGTTCTTCCCTAAGGGCATCTGGGGAACGATTCTGAGTAAATTACATATTCAGCAGGATTCGAAATAATGCATAGCTCATCAACAACCCCTATTCTTGAGGCACGCAACATCAGTAAGAGCTTTGGCAAATTCAAAGCCCTACAAAATGTATCTACTAGCTTTATGCCAGGAACACTTACTGCAATCATTGGCCCTAACGGTGCAGGCAAAAGTACCTTCTTTAATGTCTTAAGTGGCGCCTTTCCTCCCAGTAGCGGAGAAATCTTATTTAATGGTAAAGATATCACTGGGATGCAGCAATACGAGTTTGCTCGCATTGGCATTTCGAAAAGCTTTCAAATTACCAATGTATTTAAGCAACTGAGTGTTCATGAAAATGTGCGTGTTGCCGCACAAATGGAAACTGCGCGCTATAACTTTCTACGTAACGCCCAGAGTTATCCTGAGCCTATTGAGCTAGCCGATCAATTACTCCGCCGCGTCAATCTTGAGCATTTACGCAACAAGAAGACTGGTGACTTGGCACATGGTCAACAGCGCGCCTTAGAAATTGCTATGGCTTTAGCCTGTAATCCTAGTCTTTTACTCCTAGATGAGCCAACTGCGGGGATGTCCCCTGAAGAAACGCTAGTGATGATGGATCTCATTCGAACTTTAGCGAATGAACGTACCGTCATTTTGGTCGAACATAAGATGAAACTCATCATGGGCCTTTGTAAACGCATCATCGTTCTTCATCATGGGGAATTTTTGGCAGAAGGCACTCCCGAAGAAATCCAAAATAATGCCGAAGTACGTCGCGTGTACTTGGGTCAAGGTTAATTAAAGGCCCACTATGTTGCAGCTTGAAAATTTAAACGCCTGGTATGACCGGAGTCACGTGCTACAAGGGGTTTCACTACATGTGAATAAAGGCGAGATCGTTACCTTAATGGGTCGCAATGGTGCTGGCAAGACCACAACCCTGCGTACGCTAATGGGCCTCTTATCCAAACGTCAAGGTAAAGCGTCTATTGATGGCACTTCATTTTTAGACTTACCTGCCCATGAGCGCTTTCACTTAGGACTTGCCTATGTACCTGAAGATCGCCGCATCGTCCCAGGATTAACCGTCAAAGAGAATCTAGAGCTTGGAGTGATTGCCCAGAAAAATCGCGGTGATATGCATGCCTTAGTTGATGAAATTGCCGAAACCTTTCCTAGACTCAAAGAGCGTCTTGATCAAGATGGCACTTCAATGTCCGGCGGTGAACAGCAAATGCTGGCGATCGCCAGAGCGATGATTGGTAAACCCAAAGTCATCCTATTAGATGAACCATCTGAAGGCATCATGCCGGTTCTCGTAGAAGAAATGTTTGAGCTCTTTGCCAAACTTAAAGAACAGGGCCTCACCATTCTGCTAGTTGAGCAAAACGTGCAACAAGCATTAAGGATTTCAGACCGTGCTTATATTTTGGATCAAGGGGAGATTGTGTTTCATGACACCGCTCAAAATCTCTTAAATAACGACGAGATACAACAGAAGTATTGCGCGGTTTAAAGCAGTCATAGCTTTAAATAATGTGTAGCCAATGTCCCAATTGGTGCCATACGCTATCGGGGACAAGGGTAAGCAACCAAGTCATAGTGAGATAGCGCAGTAATTTTCCAAAGAACATATACACCATACAAGGCAGCCAGGCTAATCGCAGCCAGCCCGCTGCAACACAAAGAGGATCACCAAATCCAGGTAACCAAGAGAGAAGCAGAATCTTTGGGCCCCACGCTTCTAACCACTTATGCAGACGGCCCTTAGTCTTTATCTCTAAAGACTTAATTCCTTTGCTAGCCACAAACCCCAGCCACCAATCGAGCATACCTCCCAGGGTATTACCTACAGTTGCAACAAAGATTGCAATCCAATAAAGGTGCGGATTGATAGTGATATAGCCGAATAGAATTGGCTCCGAACCCACCGGAAGTAATGTGGCCGATACAAATGCACTAACAAATACCGCAGGTAAGCCAATGGATGGCATACCAAACCAGCCAAAAAAATGCTCAAAGAATGGATCCATTAAGCCAAGATCCCAGATTTTTTCAGGATGGCTATTTGCTCTTCAGTAAGGCCGGCGGATTTGAGCACTACATCTGTATGCTCCCCTAAGGTAGGAGCACGATATCGAATTGCACCAGGATTTTGAGAAAGCTTGGGAATGATTCCAGGGACCTGTACTTTGAGACCACTGGCTGCTTGCACGGTTTCAATTACACCTCGCGCCTGGTAGTGGGGATCTTCCGCAATATCTTTTGCGGTGTAAATCTTTCCAGAAGGCACTTCGGCTTGTATTAAATCCTGCAGCACTTCATCCAAACTCTTTGTTGAGGTCCAAGTATTAATCGCCGCGTCTATCTCGAGCACTCGCTTAGCACGTCCATCGTTATGAATCAGAGTGGGATCTTCGCCCAAGTCAGGGCGCCCAATTAAAGTCATCAACCTCTTATAAATAGAGTCCCCATTACCGGCAATCAGCACATACTGACCATCGCCACATCGATAGGCATTAGAGGGTGCTATTCCAGGTAAGGCGCCACCAGCAGGCTGACGAATTGTCCCAAAAGCGGAATACTCCGGCAATAAGCTCTCAGTCAAATTAAATACCGCCTCATATAAAGCGACATCAATCATTTGCCCTTGTCCCCCTCGAGCATCACGTTCATATAGAGCCAATAAGACCCCGAGAGCGCCGTGAAGGCCTGCGATCGTATCCCCCAGCGATACACCTGCCCTAACTGGAACCTCGCCAGGATGACCTGTGATGTAACGTAGGCCAGCCATTGCTTCACCAATTGCTGCGAAGCCTGGCTCATCTCGTCTTGGTCCATCCTGACCATAACCAGAGATGCGCAACATAATGAGTTTCGGGTTGGCTTTATGAAGCTCCTCCCATCCAAGACCCCATTTCTCTAATGTCCCTGGTCGAAAATTTTCAATGACGACATCAGCCTCAAGTGCCAATTGCCTTGCAATTGCTTGACCTTCCTTTACACGGAGATCTAAGCAAATTGATTGTTTATTGCGGGATTGTGCCTGCCACCAAACTGAAGTGCCCTCATGAAGCATTCTCCATTTACGCAAAGGATCGCCTTCACCAGGAGATTCCACCTTAATAACCTCGGCTCCAAAATCCGCGAGCGTTTTAGATGCAAATGGACCAGCAATGAGCTGGCCGAGCTCTAAAACTTTGACCCCTGCAAGGATTTGTTGGTGATTCTTCTGCATTGAAAAGTCTGCGCCCCTTGTTAATCTATTGACCAAGATTCTCTAGATCTCGTAAAGCCTATTTTCGCCCTATTTCCAGCATTTTCCAGCATTTTCAAATCTTGCTTAAACTAGCGTCTAAATCAGAAAATAAACCATAAATCCTATAAATCGAGACTTTCATGAATCACCCTATTCCTAAGCCAGACCAATACCAAGATATGCGTGAGGCCCTGCGAGACCTTTGCGGCAAATTTGACTCCGCCTATTGGCAAAAAGTTGACCATGAGCGGGCTTACCCAGAATCATTTGTGAATGCCGTTACCGAAGCCGGTTGGTTGGCCGCCCTGATTCCAGAAGAATTTGGTGGCTCAGGATTAGGGTTAGCAGAAGCCTCAGTCATCATGGAAGAAATTAACTTCTCTGGCGGAAACTCTGGAGCCTGTCATGGACAGATGTACAACATGGGCACTTTGCTAAGACATGGATCTGAGGCACAGAAAAAATTGTATCTGCCCAAGATTGCTAGCGGAGAATTACGCCTCCAAAGTATGGCAGTCACTGAACCTACGACTGGCACTGACACCACCAAATTGAAAACCACTGCAGTCAAAAAAGGGGACAAGTATGTGGTGAATGGTCAGAAAGTTTGGATCTCCCGTATTCAGCATTCTGATTTAATGATTTTGTTAGCCCGCACAACACCTATTGGTGAAGTGCAACGCAAATCCGAAGGCATGTCTATCTTCATCGTCAATCTGGCAGATGCCATCGGCAAAGGCATGGAAATCCGACCGATTGCCAATATGGTAAATCATGAAACCAATGAGGTGTTCTTTGATAACTTAGAGATTCCCGCGGAGAATCTTATTGGTGCTGAAGGCCAAGGATTTAAATATATTTTGGATGGTTTAAATGCAGAACGGGTATTGATTGCTGCCGAATGTATTGGTGATGCCTATTGGTTTATTGATAAAGCAACACGTTATGCCAATGATCGCGTCGTCTTTGATCGTCCGATTGGTAAAAATCAGGGTATCCAATTTCCGATTGCCGACAGCTATATCGAAACTGAGGCTGCCAATCTAATGCGCTTCAAAGCTTGTGAACTATTTGATGCTCACCAGCCCTGTGGCCCAGAATCGAATATGGCCAAGTTCCTAGCCGCTAAAGCATCCTGGGAGGCTGCAAATGTTTGTATTCAAACGCATGGCGGTTTTGGATTTGCCAATGAATATGATGTGGAGCGTAAGTTCAGAGAAACACGCCTCTATCAAGTGGCGCCAATCTCCACTAACTTGATCTACTCCTATATAGCCGAGCATGTTCTTGGTCTACCAAGATCCTTCTAATTAGGAATTGATATGAGCGTTCGTCCATTAGATGGAATTACTGTTGTTGCGCTAGAGCATGTCATTGCTGCGCCATTTTGCACCCGTCAGCTAGCGGATTTGGGTGCACGCATCATCAAGATCGAGCGTCCCGGTGGCGGAGACTTTGCGAGGGGATATGACACCCAAGTAGAGGGGCTCTGCTCCCATTTTGTTTGGGTTAATCGCTCTAAAGAAAGTTTGACACTCGATCTCAAGCAAGATTCAGCGGTAGCCGTTTTAAAGAATTTATTAAAAACCGCTGACGTCTTTGTGCAAAATCTTGCTCCAGGGGCAGCAGCCCGTATGGGACTGACTGCAGAGGTACTGCAAAAAGAAAACCCCAAGTTAATTATGTGTGCTATCTCTGGCTATGGAAGTGATGGGCCTTATCGCGATAAAAAAGCCTATGACCTACTCATTCAAAGTGAGGCTGGATTCCTTTCCATCACCGGAACACCAGAAACGCCAAGCAAGGCAGGTAACTCCATCGCCGATATTGCTGCGGGCATGTATGCCTATAGCAATATATTGGCCGCCCTATTGCAAAGAGGAAAAACCGGCAAAGGCACCGTTATTGATATTTCTATGTTGGAAGCACTCAGTGAGTGGATGAGCTTTCCGATGTATTACGCCTATAAGGGCGCTGAGCCGCCCTCCAGAAATGGCGCCTCACACGCTACCATTTATCCATATGGCCCCTTTAAAGCTGGTGATGGCAAGACCGTCATGCTGGGGCTACAAAATGAACGTGAATGGGCTCAGTTTTGTGAAACGGTATTGGAAAAACCCGAACTCGCTCAAGATGAGCGCTTCAACAAAAACTTTAAACGTAATGAGAAGCGGGTTGAACTACTAGAAATGATTGAAACCTGCTTTAGCAAGTTAACAGCTGAACAACTCATTGCAAGATTGGAAAAGGCTCAAATTGCCAACGCCCATCTGAATGACATGGAAGGTCTGTGGCAGCATGAACAGCTCAAGGCACGTAATCGTTGGGCTGAGGTTGGTACTCCTGCGGGACCTATCCCTGCCCTATTGCCCCCAGGACTCAATGACAGTTACGACTACCGCATGGATCCTATTCCAGCAGTGGGAGAGCACACCGATGCCATTCTGAAAGAACTAGGAATGGCTGAGTCTGATATTGCCAGTATGCGCGCTAGCGGCGCAATCTAGAGTAACGGTGAAGTCAGGTGAGCCGCATTTTCTAAATAGTGCCGCCAAAGTGGACGCTCTGCCCATACGTTTGGATCAACGAAATCAGACTGCGCTAAATAGGAATCGATCAAGGTTTGGAGCTTTAAACTGAAATCGATGTTGTACACAATGAGACTAATTTCAAAGTTTAGACGTAGGCTGCGCTGATCAAAATTCACCGAACCAAAGATAGCTGCTTTTCTATCAACCAGTAGACTTTTAGTATGTAGAAGACCTCCATGGAACTCAGCAATACGTACTCCTGAATTTAAGAGGTCTGCGTAATAACTTCTGCTGCTCCAAGCAACCAGTTTTGAATCATTTAATTTGGGCACAATTAAGGTTACTTTTACCCCACGTCTAGCTGTTGCCATCAGCGCTTGCAACAATCCATCATCAGGACCAAAGTAGGGAGTAGTTATCGTCAACTCTTCACATGCATCAACGATCGCTGATAGCATTACCTGATACAAAATATCGTCACGATATACTGGGCCAGAGGCGAACTGCTGCGCGATCACTCCACCCTCATAAGGCGCTATTGGTGACTTCTGATCTGTAAAATGGGTAATCTTAGGATTATCAACACTCCAATCGAACGAGAATGTCAGTTCAAATTGAGAAGCCACTGGACCCTCAACCCGCACCATTGCATCAACCCACTCTCCCACTCCAGAATCTTGCTTGAATGTGCGTGGATCAACCAAATTCATACTCCCAGTCCAAACGACTGAGTTATCGATCACAAATATTTTTCGATGCAAACGTAAATCGGCACGACGAAATTGAAATCTTCCAATTTGGATTGGTAATGCTTCAGTGACCTCTATCCCTGCATTACGAAAACGGGCTGGCCATTTAGATTTGAACCAGTCTTTACTTCCCAGGGAATCCAATAAAACGCGACACGCAACCCCACGCTTTGAGGCTGCAATCATGGCCTCGCCCACTCGGTCAGCATCCCCGCCTAAGGCCCAAATATAGAACTCCAAGTGAAGACTTTCTTTAGCCTGGTTAATCTCATCAATAAAGAGTTGCAGGATTTGCAATGAATTGGTATGTAAATCAACCTTATTGCCAGCGACTACTGGTGTGCCATTATTCGATTCTGCTAAGAGACTAAATAAACGGGCCTCAATTGGCAGCAACTGCTTATCCACTGCATACTTGGTCCGCATTTCCTCGGTAATTTTTGAATATTCACGATTCATGCGAGTAATTTTTCTGGTGAGTTTACGACCTACAGGACGATCTCCAATAAGTACATACAAGCAGATACCTAAAACTGGGAAAGTCATCACAATAAAGATCCATGCAAATGCCACACCAACCGGCCTTCTCACAGAAATAATCACACCAATAAAGTAAGTAACTAACAAGAAATGAAATAATAAAATTCCATCCAAATTTAAATTTAGTGTTACATGCAACAGTTCGGTAAGAAAACCATTCATAGCAGTTCCAGTTCAGCAGTAATTCCTAGGTGGTCAGATAGCCTCATCCATTCATGCAAAATTTCTACAGAATGAATCTTGAGGCCTCTTACATAAATACGATCCATTGGCAATAAAGGCTTCACACTGGGAAATGTTTTTGCCGGCGAGCCAGTCAGTAACTCGAATACCTCATCAAATCCCGCTGCCCTCATTGGAGCACTAACGCGGTTTCGCCAATCATTGAAGTCCCCTGCCACGATGGTAGGCCCATCATGCGTGAGCTCTTCTATATAACCAATAATTTCCTCCAATTGCCGTTCCCTCCCCCTCTCAAATAAAGCGAGATGTACGCAGAAACAATGGATTGGTTTATCTGCTCCTTCAAACTGAATCATGCTATGCAGTAATCCACGGCGTTCAAACCGATAAGCAGAAATATCGTAATTCGCACCCTTATGCAGCGGATGTTTAGAAAGGATGGCATTGCCGTGGTGACCATCGGGATACTCTACATTTTTTCCGTAATGCCAATCATGCCAAAAGTCTTCTGACAAAAAATGGGTTAGTTCTCTTAAAGGCCAGTGTCCAAAACGCCTCACTCTACCTCGATGCTCCTGTTGTAGCTCTTGTAAAAATAGTAAATCAGGATAGTGATTGCGCATTTTCTGACGCAATTGATAAATGGTTGAATGTCGATGTAAAGGGGATAAACCTTTATGAACATTCATACTGATTACCGAAAATCGTGCGCTACTATTTTGAGTCATTAAAACTGTCCTGTAGCACGTTGCCGCCTAAGTCTTGCTAGATAAATTTCACCCTCTACCAAGTCTTGGCACTGCATGCACTTATTACAAATGGATGCCTGCTCACGCAAGTCTTCTATTGAGTCTACTGGGTGGGTATCCAGATACTCTCGCAAATCGACATCGAGGACCTCATTACAGAGGCAAACCACTTCAGCCATAAGTCAAAAATAGGGTTAAAGATCTCATTAAGCCTATTTTGCCATTGGCTTGATAGAATCAACCGCATGTTGACTGCTTTTCAAGACGCCCTCGCCCTACTTGCCCATCTAGATGGTGGAGTTTTAGGGATCGTCCTGGTTTCTCTTCAAGTTAGCTTAACCGCCTTATTCTTTGGGACGATTTTGGGGCTTCCAATCGGCGCCCTTTTAGCTACAGAAGAATTTAGCGGTAAAAAGTGGATTATCGTGACCTTAAATACTCTTATGGGTGTTCCTACCGTGATTGTCGGCGTGGTGGTTTATTTAATGCTGTCCCGGACAGGGCCTCTAGGAGCTTGGGGATGGTTATTTACACCTAAAGGCATGATCTTGGCCCAAGTGCTGCTTACAACCCCTCTCATTGCCGCTCTAAGCAGACAAATATTGGAAGATTCTTGGAAGATCCACCGTGATTCCTTCCTTAGCCTCAGATTACCCCCCTTGGCTCGGTATAAATGGCTGATCTGGGATTGCCGCTTCTCTCTCACGATTGCCATCCTTGCTGGACTCGCTAGGGCCATTTCTGAAGTTGGCGCGGTCATGATCGTCGGTGGGAATATTGATCACTCCACTAGAACCATGACTACCGCTATTGCGCTAGAAACCAGTAAAGGCGATCTTCCACTGGCGCTCGCGCTAGGCATCGTCTTACTCGGTATTGTGCTGTTAGCTAACCTATTTACTTTTGCTGTTCGTCAAATTGCAGAGCGTCGCTATGGGTAATATGCAAGAGCCATTCGAAAAATTCATTGAGTTGAAAGACATTACAGTGAAAAGTAATGGGAGAACTATTCTCCATATTCCGCACGCGATTATTCCAGCCGACCGTATCACTGCCTGCATTGGCCCTAATGGAGCAGGAAAAACAACTTTATTAAAACTACTGGATGGGCTAATCAAGCCGGATACTGGAACGGTGCGCTATTCATTTATCAATAAAACAGCGTTAGTTCTGCATCACACTCCTATGATTAAGGCTTCAGCCCAAGCCAATTTAAGCATCGTGACCGATGCCGACCCTTCAATTACTGCAACGCAAATCAACGAAGTGATTGATCAAATAGGTCTAAGAAAACTTGCGGCTAGCCCAGCACACAAACTCTCTGCAGGTGAAAGACAAAAGCTATGTCTAGGTAGGGCAATTTTGCAAAAACCCAATTTGGTTTTATTGGATGAGCCAACGGCTAACTTGGACCCTAACACTACGGAGCAAGTCGAAGAAATCATCCGTCAATTCGATCGCAATGAAACGGATGTCATTTTTTCATCGCATCAACTTGCCCAAGTACAAAGACTGGCCGAGTACATCATCTTTATTGATCAAGGTGAGATAAAAGAAAAGGGACCCGTAGGCCCCTTCTTTTTAAATCCCCAAACGCAGGCTGCTAAACGCTACCTACATCAAGAATTAATCATCGAATAACGCTGGTGATTACTTTGCCGCTGGAGCAGGTGCTGCAGCCGCGGTAACTGGAGCAACAAATGGTGGTGGTGCAGTACAAGCACCTGGTGCAGGAGTACCGGATGCTCTAAAACGATCGGCAACCCGATTTTGGGCTTGGCAAAGTTGAAATGCTCCAACCTTATCACCATAAGCAGCTTTTGCTTTTGCTAGGTTAGCTGCCTCTTGTGCTTCCGGTGTTAATGGAGGCAGAGTTGCAAACGCTGCAGCGGATGCGAGTGCGCAAAATGTAAAAGCAATGATTTTTTTCATGGCCCTGTCCTTATTTATTCAGTTTGTCATACCAGAGCTCATGGTGCTCTTTAGCCCAAGTAGCATCAACATAACCAGTCTTCATGCCATCGATTGAACCTTGCATACCAATGGTACCGATATAGATGTGGCCCATTGCCATCGCGGACATTAATATTGCAGCGCTGCTATGAATGATATTAGCAATTTGCATGGTGCCCCGGGTGTACTCAATCGTCATAAATGGCACGATCATATCGAGCACAAAGCCTGAGGCAGAAATGACCAATCCCAAGAAAGTCATACCAAACCAGAACCAGATCTTTTCACCGCCATTAAAGAAACCAGCTGGCACATGCTTGCCGCTGAAAATTCCACCAAAGCTTAAAAACCATTGCAGATCACCTTTACCGGGCAGATTCTTATGCGCAAAGAGCAAGAAGAAAATGACGATACAAATGGTAAACAAGGGGCCAGTGAAGTTATGGATATTTTTGCAAAGCATCAGGAAGGAGCCATATGCAGATCCCCCCATTAATGGCATTGCAAAATATTTGCCGTACAAAATGAGGAGGCCTGTAAAGGCTAAAGCCAAAAAGCTAGCAGCCATAGTCCAGTGAACCAAGCGATCAAAGGCACTGAAGCGCTTAATTTTTACCCCTGACAATGGCTGATGTAACTTAATTGAGCCCTTGATGGTATACATCGCAATAACGCCAAAGAAGGCGAGTGCCAATAACCAGCCACCATAAACCGTAATCACACCATTACGAATCAAGCGCCATTCTTGACCGGCACGCTGAATCAAAACACTAGACTCTTTATCAGGGATGCTGACAGAGTTGTATGGATCACTATTAGCAGAGGTAAAAATAGATGGATTGGCAGGTTGGGACTGCGCCTGTGTGCCATTGGCCAAACTATTTGGATTCGCTGGTACAGACAAAGGTGGGATATCAACTCCGCTAGGAGAAGGCAAAGGCGCCATTGGCGCGCGCTCTGCATAACTCATTCCACTCGCTAGACTCAGCGACAGACCTGTAGCCACCACCAAAGTGCGTATAACTTTAGAGAATGATCGTTTCATACACATGTCCTTAAACGTTTTCGTTTTATTTATTGTTGTTTAGTTGATCACTTGACGCGACTGTATTCGTTTTGACCTTGCGTGCGCTTGTCAGTCGATTCAGCCCAACTGGCTTGATTGCCTGGAATCCAGTTTTTAGTCATAAACCCATTATTTGCACCCATATATGGAGCCACGTCTGGACGCTTGGCCACCTTGGCGGCAATTTCTGGAGGTTCAGAGCATGCAGCCAACAAGGTTGCTGCTGCAAAACACAAACCGAGAGTTCTGAAATTTAATTTCATTATTTAGCTCCTGGAATTTTTGCAGCAGGGGTTGGGGTTGGCGCTGGTGCATCTGGACCACCATACGCAGTAGTCCAACCAAATGCTTTAGACCCAGCGTACTTGCCGTATTTCTCACGCAAGCTGACACGCTGATTAAAGATGCCAGAGATGATGTCACTATCACCACCAATCAATGCCTTGGTAGAACACATTTCAGCGCAGAGTGGCAATTTGCCTTCAGCTAAACGATTACGTCCGTATTTTTCAAACTCTGCAACGCTGCCGTTCTCTTCTGGACCACCGCTACAGAAGGTACATTTATCCATCTTGCTTCGTGAGCCAAATGCGCCTTTGCTCAGGAACTGAGGTGCGCCAAATGGGCAGGCAAATGAACAGTAACCGCAACCGATACAGATGTCTTTGTCGTGCAAAACCACACCTTCATCCGTGCGATAGAAGCAATCAACCGGGCACACAGCCATACAAGGGGCATCACTACAGTGCATACATGCCACTGAAACTGATTTTTCCTGACCAATAATGCCGTCATTCACCGTTACCACACGGCGGCGATTGACGCCCCAAGGCACTTCATTTTCGTTTTTACATGCCGTCACACAACCGTTGCATTCGATGCATCGTTCTGTGTCACAGATAAATTTCATTCTTGCCATTGTGTTCTCCTGACTTTATTTTTTAACTTAGGCAAATTTTTCGATTTGGCACATAGTGGTCTTTGTTTCCTGCATCATCGTCACCATGTCGTAGCCATAGGTAGTTGCAGTATTGACTGCCTCGCCAAGAACTACTGGGGCTGCGCCCTCTGGATAGTATTTACGCAAGTCATTACCCTGCCACCAACCAGCAAAGTGGAATGGCACAAAGGCTGTACCTTGATCTACTCGCTCAGTAATTAATGCGCGCACCTTGATCTTGGCTCCTGTCGGGGACTTAACCCAAACATAATCCCAGTTCTTAATACCGCGATCTGCTGCAGCTTTCGGATTAATTTCTACAAAGTTTTCTTGTTGCAACTCAGCCAACCATGGATTGGAACGAGTCTCGTCTCCACCGCCCTCGTACTCAACCAAGCGACCAGAAGTCAGAATGATTGGGAACTTCTCATATAACTTCTGATTCAAATTGAGATCTTGAACAGTCTTATAGAGAGTAGGCAAGCGCCAGAAATTCTTCTTATCAGCAGCTGTTGGATATTTACGCATCATCGGAGCGTTAGTACTGTAAAGCGCTTCACGGTGAATTGGAATGGCATCCGGGAAGTTCCAGACAATTGCACGAGCCTTAGCGTTACCAAATGGATGGCAACCATTCTTCATCACAACACGCTGAATACCGCCCGATAAATCCGTCTTCCAATTTTTACCTTCAGCGAGTTTCTTCTCATCCTCAGTCAATTGATCCCACCAACCCAATTTCTTGACAAGGACATGGTCAAACTCTGGGTAGCCAGTTGTAATTGCAGAACCTTTGGAATAAGAGCCATCCTCAGCCAGAAGGTTCTTGCCGTCACGCTCAACACCAAAGTTCGCGCGGAAGTTACCACCACCCTCCATCAAGCTCTTGCTAGTGTCATAGAGATTTGGTGAGCCAGGATGTTTGATTGCTGCGGTTCCGTAGCAAGGCCAAGGCAAACCATAGTAATCGCCAGTAGTGTCGTAGCCAGTTACAGGATCAACACCGCCACGGGACTTCAAAGTCTTCGGATCAAATGTTGCCACCATTCTCATGTGCGCTTTGAGACGCTCTGGTGTCTGACCTGTGTATCCGATCGTCCATACGCCACGATTAATTTCGCGCAATATAGATTCAATCTCAGGCTCCCTCCATTGCTTTCCAGCAAATTTAGAATTGAGCATTTTGTAATTGACTGACAACTCTTTACCAAAACCCAAACGATCTGCGAATGCTTGCATGAGCACATGGTCAGGAACGGATTCAAAGAGTGGGTCGATTACTTTTTCGCGCCATTGGAGTGAGCGGTTAGAAGCTGTAGCAGTTCCAACTGTTTCGAACTGCGTTGCTGCTGGTAATAAGTAAACGTTGCGATTCTTATTAACTGGATCGCCTTCTGCTCCCGGCATCGCCGCCATAGCTGCAGTAGCACTAGGATATGGATCAACTACAACCAAGAGATCCAACTTATTCATCGCACGCTTCATATCCAGACCACGAGTCTGTGAGTTAGGCGCATGCCCCCAGAAGAAAAGGCCTTTGACGTTAGTCTGCTGATCAATCATGTCGTTCTTTTCAAGAACAGCATCAACCCAACGTGAAACGGTAGTCCCAGACTTTTCCATCATGTCTGGTGCGTAACGACCTTTAATCCATTCGTAGTCAACACCCCACACAGTTGCGAAGTGTTTCCACGAGCCAGCTGCTAAACCATAGTAGCCAGGTAATGAATCTGGGTTAGGGCCTACGTCAGTTGCGCCTTGAACGTTATCGTGACCACGGAAAATATTAGTTCCACCGCCAGATTTACCAACGTTACCTAGAGCCAACTGCAATATGCATGAGGCACGAACCATCGCATTACCAATGGTGTGCTGGGTTTGACCCATACACCAAACAACAGTACTTGGACGGTTCTTGGACAAGGTTTCAGCAACTTGATACATTTGCGCTTCTGGAACACCGCAAGCCTCTTCTACGTTTGCAGGGGTCCACTTTTCCATGACTTCTTTACGGATTTCATCCATCCCATAAACACGGTCGTTGATGTACTTCTTATCTTCCCAACCGTTTTTAAAGATGTGATACAGGACACCGAACAAGAACGGAATATCGGTACCAGAACGAATCCGAACATACTGATCTGACTTAGCGGCAGTACGGGTGTAACGTGGATCTACCACGATGACTTTGCAACCGTTTTCCTTAGCGTGTAAAAGACTCAACATGGAAACGGGGTGTGCCTCAGCAGCGTTTGAACCAATATACATGGCTGCTTTGGAATTCATCATGTCGTTATAGCTATTAGTCATTGCGCCATAGCCCCAGGTGTTTGCAACACCGGCAACTGTGGTTGAGTGACAAATACGAGCCTGATGGTCTGTATTGTTCGTTCCAAAGAAAGAAACCCACTTACGGAGTAAGTAGGCTTGTTCGTTGTTGTGCTTAGATGAACCAATAAAGAACATGGCATCCGGAGAATATTTCTCGCGAATGCTCTTCATCTGTGCAGTAATTTCAGTTAAAGCCTGATCCCAAGAAATACGTTGATACTTTCCATCAACCAACTTCATTGGGTAACGCAAGCGGAAGTCGCCATGTCCGTGCTCACGCAAAGCAGCACCCTTAGCGCAGTGGGCGCCCATATTAATTGGGGAATCAAATACGGGATCCTGGCGGACCCATACGCCATTCTCAACAGTGGCATCAACCGCGCAACCTACAGAACAGTGGGTACAAATAGATCTCTTTACTTCAATCTTGCCCTTACCATCCAGCATGGCTTTACTAGGTTCAGCCACTGCTTTTTGCACGAAGCTCAACTGGCTAGCTGCGATACCGGCGCCTACGCCCACTCCTGAGCGTTTCAAGAATGCACGGCGATCCATGGTTGGAACAGCTGCTTTTAAGCCACGTGACAAACTGCCAATCAGGCGAGTTGCAGCGCGGCTGCTTTGTGGGGTATTGGATTTACGAGTCAGACTCATATGTTGTCCCTGAGAAAGTTTTTTTATTTATTGAATAACAATTAAAGCAAGATCTAGAACAAGGGTGTTTCTTTACAGCAAAGTGGTTTCGTAGTACTTACGCATATGGGCAGTGATTTTTTGACCGCCATCTTTGGTCGTCACTGTGCTCCCAATTTCTTGGATTACCGCTTTACCAATAGAGGTTTGGGAGGCTACGGCAACAGCGCCAACAGCAGCGCCGGCGCCCACAAAAAATTTGCGACGGGATGGCTTGTTTTCTTCGCTTAAAGCTACTTTAGATTTCGTGCTCATGGCGTGCTCCTATTTAATTATTCTTGATCTCAGTCAAGTGTAATTGGTAATTGCATTTTTGACATATTTAAGTCAAAAATCTTTGCTAGGAAAAACCCTTTGGTGCAGCGCAACATCAAATCATGTCAAAGCTTTGCCCTTCAATCGCCAGGAATTCTCGGGTCAGCGCAGCGATTGGGTGATAAAGATGCATCTCCGGAATTCCTTCAATGGCGTCACAGAAGTCGTCATACCAGGGACGAATGTGTTCATTGAAAAAAACCCTTTGGTTTGTAAGGTTTGAAACCTCGACATCGTCACCAGCAATGAGATAGCGCATCACTTCGCAAAGCGCTGAAATATGGTCTTCGGTTTCGGTCACCTCTTCAGCGGCCTCAAGACCAAACGCTTCAAGGGACTTGCGAATACTCACCAGCGGCTTTTCATTTAAGTGCCCCGCCATATAGAAGGAGCCATTCATGACAATATTGGGTTTACCTACACTAATGAAATTCAGATCAAACTCATCATGCCAAGCCTTGGCTGGATTATTTTTAGCTACCTCTACAACATCCATCCATAACTTAGCCAATGGCGCTTCATCAGCAGCATCGTGCTGATCGGCAGTTGCGGCAATTTGATCTAATAACTCTTGATCAGGCGGAAGATGGAAAAATCTGGCAATCAAACCATATAGGTCCGCCCTAGCTAGATCCTCTGGTAAGCCGATGTCCCCAACCTCAGTCGATGAACTTTCTTTTGCTGCTTCTTTGGCCATTTCGCTCATATTTCTTTTTTCACCATATCTACAACGCGACAATCACTACACATCTTGAGTCGATCCATTGCCGCACCGGCAAAGGCGCCATGGGCACCCAACTTAGCTAGCATTAGATCGACCATTTTCATGGTTCCAAAAGGCTTGCCGCAGCTAATGCAATGGAAAGCTTGGGTTTCATTCAAAGTCACCCTTTGCTTACGCTGCTCAACAGTTTGCAGGCGTGGATTCAGAGTCAAAGCATGTTCGGGACAAGTTTGAACGCAAATGCCACATTGCACACACTGCTTTTCGATAAAAGAAAGTTTGGGTTCGTCTGGGTTATCCAGAAGTGCACCCTCAGGACAACTACTCACACAGGACATGCATAAGGTGCAAGCGTCTTGATTAATGAGCAGGCCACCTAACAAAGAAGATTTTGGTAGTACAACGCCTGCTTCAGGCAATGGCGTCTTTGCCTGTTTTTGCAAATACTCAAGCACAGCCTCAACGGTTTCTCGCTTCTGATTAGATAAGCCAAAGCTTGCCGGCGTGCAGATCGGAGCAAGTGAGCCCCGCTGACGAAGCTCAGCCATCGCTTTTGAAACTGTTTCTAAATCCTCGGCAGAATCAGCCATCACTAAGCGAATACGGTCATCGAAACCATAAGCATTCAAGATGGCATTAGCTAAATTGGCTTGCTCCTCAAGAGCGGCACGATAAGCCGGGTCTTCATCACCACTTAAGAGCAACACGACCTCAGCAAATCCATAAGTTAAGGCGCCTAGCCAGAGATCCAAACCAGTAGAGGCAATGTGCTCAATGCCATAAGGAATCATAAAGGCTGGCAAGCCCTCGAATTGCTTAGGCTTTAAGTGCGCCGCACGACCCAAACTATCAATCATCTGGGTACCTGCTTTTAGGGTATGCAAAAGTAGACTTGGAGTCATCGCCTGATGAATCTTTTTCGCTTCAGCAGTAAACACTGTGGCGACAGTTTTGAGCTCTTTACCCTGATGAGGGACGCTTGGGTAGTTATAACGCATCGCACCCGAAGGACATACAGTGGCACAGGCACCACAACCCATACAGAGATTTGGGTTGACCTCAACACTGCCTTGTCCACCCTTGAACAATGAACTAATGGCGCCCGTTGAACAAACATCAATACAAGAGCTACAACCTACCTTACCGTTACGGCCATGCGCGCACACTTTTTCGTTATACGAAAAATATTTAGGTTTCTCAAACTCGCCTACCATCTCCAGCAATTGATTCACCACCAATGCTTGGTCTAACGGATCTTTACCAGGAGCAAAGTAGCCCTGCGGAGTTTGACTCATCCGCATCTTGGGATTTATACGCAAATCCAAGATCAAATCGAATTCGGCATTGCGCTCACGATCTTTACGCTCAAAAGAAATGGCGCCAATACTCGCGCAAGCAGTGACACAGGAGCGATGGGACTTGCATTTTGATAAATCGATCTGGAATGAAAGATCAATTGCATTTTCTGGGCAGACTTCAACACAAGCGCCGCAACGGGTACACATCTCAGGATCAATCGGATTTTGCAAATCCCAATCTACTGAAAACTTTCCCAGGAAACCATCTAACTTAGTAACTACACCTGAATAAATAGGATAGTTACGCATCAGCGGTAAATCGCCAGGCTCTGTACATAAAACAGAGACATCCAGTGATTGACTTAACTTTTCTGCCCAAGGAAGCGCTTGAGATCCAGCACCCACAATGAGTAACCGACCTTCGCTTTCATAATTGACCACAGGGACTGGCTCTGCCTCAGGCATATCTGCCAAAGCAAGCAATGCTGCAATCTTAGGGCCAGATACTTTTGCTTCTTGAGTCCAGCCAGCTACTTCTCGGATATTCACGAAACGCAGTGGCGCAACTAACGGTTTTTCAGCTTGATCAGCCAGTTCAGCAAATAGAGCACTCTCTTGTGTACACGCAACAACCAATGAATCAGATCCGTCGAGCGCCTTCAAAAAAGATCCGACCTCTTGCCTACACAAGGAATTATGAATAGGAACGCCCAAAGCCTTCGCATCCAAAGGCATCGTGCCATTACAGTTGCAGACTAATTTTTGACTCATTCGCTATCTTCTTAGGTTTTTTTCTGAGCGGGCTCAACTGGTAATTTTTCCAACTCATCAGAACGTTTATCAGAGGAGGAATGGGAGGATGTTAAATCAGTTTGATTTTGAACCCCTAAAGAGTCATCTTGCAATTGCTTCTCTGCTGATTGTTGATTAGCCTGCTTTTGCTCTTGATTGGCCTCTTGATTTGCCTCTTTAGCCAACTCATCAGCTGGTTTGCGGAACAGATTGAGCATATCGCTCTGCACCATTCTCTCCAGCATTCCTGGCGGCAAAGGGTCGGGCTTGGAATAATCACCAATATAAATATCTAAACCATCCATGATATTGAAATGGGGGTCAGTAAACATTTTCTTCATGGCAGCCTGTTGAACAGCAGGATCTACATCAGGTTTCATAAAAGCAGAAAAATCTGGGGCAAACCGATCGATCTTCTCGACATCTTCCAGTGAGGCGGGCGGGAGCGCTTCAGAATCTGGACTAGCCGGTATTACAGCCGGAGCGGGAGTAGCTTCCGCACTTTTTTCTGCTAGCTCATCCTGCTTACCTGCTTTACGTCTAGACCAACGACCTAAAAATCCATCTGCCATCACTCCTCCGCTGGGCGCTCAGCACCCTTGAATGAAGCTGGCTTATGACGTTTTTTTACTTCAGGTCGATAGTTATCGTTTACGTATTCTTGCAACCAAGAAGCATGCTCATCGGTCATCGGCACTGTATCCACTGACTCTCCACCATCAAGAAGTCGTGCTGCTTCGTTATAGCTCACACAAATACGATGGGGAACGGCAAAGGTAGTTTCAGACTTAGCCAAGGCAAGAGATTGCTCATCAATATATCGATCTACATCTTCTTCTAAGCGCCACATCACAAACCAGCAAGGGGTAGTTGCGGAAACATTCAGGTAATAGCCTTCAGCCTCATCAGGAAAAAGATCAAGCTCATAACCAGTAAACACCCAAGATTCGCCGTCAGCATCGCGACCTAGAAAATGGCCGGAGATCGGATTCTTTGCATTACTGTTGTCGCTAAATTGCCCGAAATCAGGCAACACCTCCTGAGGAACCCATCGATAGGAAATCCATGGGTTATCAATGTTTTGCTTACGCATTAAAACTGCAAAGCGCATAAATGCTCAGGGCCTTAGGTGTTTTGAACCACAATGTTTGGAAATTTACTGCTCATATCTTTAGATAGAGTAGCAACCCGAATGGCTACTTGTCTAGCAATCCCTTTATAAATGGCACTAATGGCACCATCGGGATCGGCGACCACAGTTGGACGGCCAGCATCTGCTTGTTCCCGTATGGAAAGATTGAGCGGTAATGCACCCAAGAAATCTACTCCATACTCTTTACACATTTTCTCGCCACCACCACTACCGAAGATGTGCTCTTCATGTCCACACTCGGTACAAATATATGTACTCATATTTTCAATAATGCCGACGATCGGTACACCGACCTTCTCGAACATCTTTAAGCCCTTTCGTGCATCCAATAAGGCAATATCTTGGGGTGTAGTCACGATAACTGCACCTGTCACAGGCACCTTTTGGGATAAGGTCAACTGAATATCGCCCGTACCTGGGGGCATATCCACAATCAAATAATCCAAATCGCGCCAGCGGGTTTGACGGAGTAGTTGCTCTAAGGCAGAAGTCACCATCGGGCCACGCCACACCATTGGAGCATCTTCTTCAATCAAGAAACCAATCGAGCTGGCTTGTAAGCCATGACCTTCCATTGGCTCAATTGTATTTTCTTCAATAGATTCCGGTCTACCCGTGATACCTAACATCATTGGCTGACTTGGACCATAAATGTCAGCATCTAAAATCCCTACTTGCGCACCTTCGGCTGCAAGGGCTAGAGCTAAGTTAACAGCAGTGGTTGATTTACCAACACCACCTTTGCCACTAGCTATGGCAATAATATTTTTAACACCGGGTAATAACTTCACGCCACGTTGCACTGCATGAGCAACAATTTGGCTACTGATATTGACGCTTACGTTCTTCACACCA
>SERZ01000046.1_pt1 | contig 67727 bp, 61 predicted proteins | sample 3171461 | NCBI WGS metagenome assembly SERZ01 (sample SAMN06051861, study PRJNA518727) | freshwater metagenome | biome: subpolar coniferous forest; feature: holomictic lake; material: water; isolation source: holomictic Lake 227, 6 m depth | place: Canada: near Kenora, Ontario | collected... | reverse complement strand
TCATGATGCCTTTGGGTCCTGAATTTATTCGGGTGTTCAATATCAATACGCATCAATTCGGACTCCTACTATCCTCTTATACCTTTGCGGCTGCTGCAGCAGGGATTTTTGCCACGTATTACATCGATCGATTTGAACGTAGACAACTGTTATTAAGTTTATATGCCTTTTTCATTATTGCCACACTTGCGTGTGCCTTTGCGCCAAGTTACGAAACACTATTTATTGCTCGGGCATTTGCGGGTGCATTTGGTGGAATACTGGGATCTTTAGTGCAAACCATCGTGGCGGATTCAATTCCATTTGAGCGCAGAGGCAAAGCTTTGGGAACCGTCATGGCTGCTTTCTCAGTATCGACAGTTGCTGGTGTACCACTGAGTTTATTTCTAGCTAACCACATTACTTCTTTGGGTTGGCGTGCACCCTTTCTGTTTATCGGATTAATTTCGACACTGATTTTATATATTGGCTATCGACATATTCCCAAGATAGCAGGGCACTTGGATCATGTGCATGAAGGTAGTCGCTTAAGTCAGATTCTAAAAATCATGCGCGCCCCACAAAATCTGAAAGCCTTCTTGTTTATGGCTCTGATCATGATTACGGGGTTTTCAGTGATCCCCTATATCGCCCTGTACTTCACTACGAATGTCGGTATTAACAATTCGTATATCTCCCTCATCTATTTATGTGGAGGTGTAGCAACGCTGATGAGCTCACGGTTTATTGGGCATATGGCCGATCGTTATGGCAAAGTAACCGTTTTTAAAGTACTGGCCATCATCAGTTTAATTCCCTTGATTGTGACTACCAATTTGCCTGTAACCCCTTTGTGGATTGTGCTGATTAATTCCACTGCATTCTTCGTCTTGGTTTCGGGTCGCATGATACCTGCGATGGCAATGATCAGTCAGGTAGTGGAGCCTAAGATACGAGGTACTTTTATGAGCCTCATTGGTTCAGTGCAAATGCTAGCCTCGGGTATTGCCTCGGTAGTGGCAGGAATGGTTGTAACCATTGGACCAGATGGCATGATGCAACACTACAACTTAGTTGGCTATGGGGCTGCAGTATGTGGCTTGCTGACATTTTGGCTGGTAGGATATATTCATTCAGATACGAAACACGCATAAAGGAATAGGCATGATTCAATTTACAAGGCCAGATGGCAAAACGGTAGATGGCTATTTAGCAGAGCCCGCCAACAGTGCTAACGCACCTGGGGTTGTGGTACTTCAGGAGTGGTGGGGCCTGGATGATGAGGTGATGTCGGTGGCAGATCGCTTGGCAAAAGCGGGGTATCGCGCTCTGGTGCCTGATTTGTATCGAGGTAAGCTGGCATTAGAAGCTAATGAGGCCGAGCACCTTATGAATGACCTCAATTTCGGTGATGCCGCTAGTCAGGATGTCCGCGGCGCAGTTCAATACCTCAAGGCAACCGGAAGTAGCAAAGTTGCTGTGACTGGATTTTGTATGGGCGGCGCTTTAACTATTCTTGCAGCCTGTAATGTGCCTGAGTTAGATGCCAGCATTGTTTGGTACGGCAATCCCCCTCTGGAGTATGTGAATGCTGAAGCGATTTCAAAGCCCATGCTGGCTCACTGGGCCTTGCATGATGAATTCTTTGCAGCTGCTGGAGTTGATCAATTAGAGGAAAAGCTCAAACATGCTGGAGTGAACTACGAGTTTCATCGTTACGATACTAAGCATGCATTTGCTAATCCGAAGTCAGACTCTCGTGGTATGCCACCTCTGAAGTATGATGCAGACGCTGCAAAATTAGCCTGGGATCGCACCCTCGACTTCTTGAAGAAGCATTTAACCTAAACCCTACTCATCTTTTCCGATCACTATGCATTTATTTTCTGAGAATCTAGCAATAGAAATTGCTTCTTATTACCGCAACCTCGCTTTAGGCCATGGGGTCATTCCAAAGGTATTTACATTGGTAAACGGAGAGGGCGATCAGTATCTCTTTTTTATTGATGATCTTGCGATGGAGTCGGAAGAAGAGAATCAGTTCTTAGCTTATATCGTCCAACAACATGATGCCGTTACTTATGCGCGTGGAACTTTAGTGATTGTTCAGAAGAACCAGCAATACATTGAGTTCGCAGTGGTTGACCGGGATGATGAGGATGCCATTGTCTGCTCAGCAGAGCTCACGCGGGATATAGACGATAAGCCAATTGGCCTAACAGAGTTTGATAAGACCGTAGTGAAGAAAAGCTCCATCGTATTTGGTGGACTCTTTAAGCCTATTCCCCTACCGGAAGCGAAAACAGAGGATTTTGAAAGCCTCTGGGATGAAATGAAGTCAAAGATACTGCAACGCTCGATGGGTATTTAGTCCGAATTGACTGCGCTGCTACTTCTACGATGATGCATCCTCGATATCGCTTCAAATAAGAAAGATCCACCTAGTGCGCATACTAAGGAAATAGCGCTGCCCGGCGCAGTTTTTACTACATTGATAAATAATGCAGCAAATAAACCTAGATTAACAATGATGGCTGACCAAAGAAGCCATTGTTTGGCACCAGTTTGATTGCGAACTCTCAAGTGGCCAAAAGTGACGGCAGCATAAACCAGTAAAAATGCGAGGCTTGCCATTTGACCTACAACAGCAAGTGGAAATACCAAAACCAAAACAATTACCATGCAGGCTGAAGCTGTTAAGGCGCGACCTTGCGTCTTCAATACTGTGGTCGCTAAGGTTTTTGAAATTGAACCTTTGCGAGCCATATCTGCTGCAATATTAGATGCGGCAAAAATAGTGGCATTCAAGGCGGCAGCACAAGCGAGCAGAGCGGATGCGCCAATGATCACAAAACCCGTTTTGCCAGCAACGATTTGCGCAGCATCAGCTAATACATGCCCATTAAATTTCAGAATTTCTGGCGGAGGCATGAGCAATACGGTTGCAGTACTGACTAAGAAGTAAGCAATGGTTACCAAGATCAAGGCGGAGAACATGGCCAACGGCAACTCTCGTCGAGGCGCTACCATTGCATTGGAAGAGTTCGTTACTACGCCAAAGCCTTGGTAATTAATATAAAGAATCCCGGTAGCAATTGCAATGCCATCAATAGAGCCGCCGGACATTCTGAAACTGGTGGTATCGGCAATATGGATACCTTTTACTGAAAAAAGAAGCAGGGCAATTGTTACAAAGCCAATCGCCAGAGTTTCAGCGCGACCAACGATATCAGTGCCCAGTAAATTAATGCCAGCACAAATAATCACAATTCCTGCACCTACGATCTTGACTTCAAGCGGAGAGAGTCCCCCGCCTAGAAGGGTGTTAGCGTATTCAGAAAAGCCTGCCGCATATAGTGCTGCTGCAATCAAATACGCAATGTATTGAAAGATATTGAGCCCACCAGAAATAACGCCTGGACCAAAACTCATTACTGTAAAGGTGGCTGCTCCGCCGCTACTTGGAAAGGTTGCCCCTAATTTTGCATAGGAGTAGACAGAAAAGGATGCAGCAAGTGAGCCGAGCAAAAAGGCTAAGGGAATGTGGCTACCTGCATGCATGGCAGCGGTTCCCAGCAGAGAAAAGAGGCCAGCTCCCATCATTCCGCCAATACCTAGTGCGGTAGCAGAAAAGAGGCTAATAGGCTTGCCTTGCTTACCGGGTTTTTTTAGTAGAGCTGAATTCACTTGGCTTTCTTAAAAATACTGAGATTTGATGTTAATTCCCACTAAGATAGCCATTATGAATGGATTTTATTAGGGCTTGCTTTCTAGGATGTTGCCCCCATATAAGCTCTAGTAAGAGTATTTGGTGCCCAGGAAGGGACTCGAACCCCCACAACCTTACGATCGCCAGCACCTGAAGCTGGTGCGTCTACCAATTTCGCCACCTGGGCATGCCTCTATTATAGAGGGATGGGCGTATTTGGACCTTTTCCAACCCAATTTGGCTTTTTCTCTTCAGACTTGGTGGTTTGATACAGTAGCCTTATTCATAACAAAAATAGATATCAGTAGATATATAGATAGGGCATGTATTGCCGAAGGAATTAAATGCGTAAAGCAAAAGACTTGGTGCCACGTGAGGCTGATCGTTTAGGAACAGTCCAGGGTCACCGAGATGGATTTGGATTTGTTATTCCCGATGATGGTGGTGAAGATATTTTTCTCTCAGAGCGAGAGATGTCTCGCGTCATGCACGGCGATAGGGTCAATGTCAGAGTGTTGGGAACAGATCGACGTGGTCGTCCAGAAGGGCAGATCGTTGAGGTGGTTCTACACGCAAATAAAGTCGTGATTGGGCGCCTCTTAAATGAAAATGGTGTGCTCATTGTTGCGCCAGAAGATAAACGCATTGGCCACGACATTTTGATACCGCCCAAAGGGCAAGGTGCAGCAAAGTTGGGTCAAGTTGTTAGCGTGGAGATTATTGATTACCCAGATAGCTATCGCCAAGCAGTGGGCCGTGTAGTTGAAGTCTTAGGTGAGATTGACGATCCCGGTATGGAGATCGAAATAGCTGTCCGCAAGTATGGCGTGCCACATGAGTTCTCGGCCGCTGCTAAGAAAGAGGCCACAGCGCTGCCGGACACGGTTCAGCAAGCAGATCTAGAAGGTCGGGTTGATTTGCGAGATGTGCCCTTAGTCACGATTGATGGCGCTGATGCCAGAGACTTCGATGACGCTGTTTATTGTGAGCCAGTCATGTACGGCAAGACTAAAGCTTGGCGTTTGATTGTAGCGATTGCTGACGTGTCACATTATGTGAAGCCTGGACATCCTTTGGATGATGAAGGCTTGCTGCGTGCGACTTCAGTCTACTTTCCAAGGCGCGTGATTCCGATGTTGCCTGAGAAGATCTCTAATGGTCTTTGCTCGCTAAACCCAGGTGTTGACCGTCTTTGTATGGTCTGTGACTCTGTTGTAGATAACAACGGCATTGTCTTGGCGTACCAGTTCTATCCAGCAGTCATGCATTCAGCCCAGCGCTTTACTTACGATACTGTTTGGGAGATTCTCTCTAATAGCAAGGGTCCTGAAGCGGCACGTTATGCGCAGTTCCGTCCATTACTGACTAATCTCTATTCTTTGTTCAAGATCCTCTTGTCTGCTCGTGAGAAGCGGGGGGCGATTGAGTTCGAAACCACTGAGACTCAAATTATTAGTAATGAGCTTGGCAAGATTTTACGAATTGAGCCGCGCCTACGGAATGATGCACATCGCCTCATTGAAGAGTGCATGCTGACGGCCAACGTTTGTGCCGCAGACTTCATTGAGAAAAATAAGCACCTGAGCTTATACCGCGTTCACGGAGAACCCTCTGAGGAGAAGTTGGTCACCCTGCGTCAGGTATTGAGAACCTCAGGCCTTTCATTAGATGGCGGCGAAAAGCCTAAGCCTAGAGATTATGCAAAGCTCATGCGCGAGGTTAAAGAGCGCCCAGATGCCAATATGCTCCAATCCGTAGTATTGCGTTCGATGCAGCAGGCGATGTATCAACCTGATAACGAAGGTCACTTCGGTTTGGCTTATCCAGCGTATTCCCATTTCACCAGCCCGATTCGACGTTATCCCGATTTATTAACCCATCGCGTGATCAAATCGATTCTGCAGAAAAAACCTTACGTACCGGTTCTGCCACCACTAGTGCCATTGAATCTAACTTTGCCGCGCAAGGGTAAAGGTCGTGAGAATGCAGTGAATGCGAAGAAATCGCAGAGTGATGCCAAGGCTGGACCAGTGAAGGGTGCCCGCCTACCAAAAGGTGCTAATGCTGCGTTGCCAATTTGGGGTCAGTTAGGGGTGCATTGCTCTTCTAATGAGCGACGGGCTGATGAGGCATCCCGCGATGTCGAGGCATGGCTCAAGTGCTACTACATGCGTGACCATCTTGGTCAGGAATATGCAGGAACAGTGACTGGCGTTGCAAATTTTGGATTATTTATTCAGCTTGAGACCCTGTTTGTTGAAGGCATGGTTCATGTGACTGAACTGGGTGGAGATTACTTCCAGTACGACGAGGCTCGTCAGGAATTACGTGGAGAGCGCACTGGTATTCGTTATCGTTTAGGCGATCGTTTACATGTTCTAGTAAGTCGTGTTGATTTAGATGCTCGCAAGATTGAATTTAGTCTAGTGAAATCAATGGGCGCTGAGCCTGGTGGATCTTCTAACCGCAGGCAATTAATACTAGCTACTGATACTGGAAAACCTAATAAGAAGGCTGCCCCCAAGCGAAATAGGTCTGACAATAAGACCCCACAAAAACCAGGCGGAGTGAATGTCAATGCAGCTAAATCTGCCGGAACATTAGGTGCCACACAATCCAAGAGTAAAGCTAGCCGAAAAAACGGCAAATCCAATAAGCCAGGGCGCTCTGTTGGTAAACCGGCTGGCAGCAAGCCGCCAGTCCGCTCTACCAATGCTCGTCGAAAATAAAGATTAAGTAAAAGAAGATGAAACAAATATTAGTTGGCTTTCATGCAGTACAGGCGCGTTTGCGCGTTGACCCAGATAGCCTGAAGTCGGTGTACTTTGATCCTAGTCGTCGCGACAGGCGTATGGGAGATTTCTTAAAGCAGGCTGAAGAAAGTTTGGGTGAACGCTTACATGCCGCAGATTCTGAGCGTCTTCATAAATTAGCCGGTCATGATCGCCACCAAGGTGTCGTGGCCTTGGCCGAAAAGATGACGATTGCGCGCACTATTACTGAAGTTGTTGAGGATTTAGAAGGCAGTCCAAAGAAACCACTATTCCTAGTCTTAGATGGCGTCACTGATCCTCATAACTTTGGTGCGTGTTTGCGTGTAGCTGATGGTGCTGGTGTTGATGCGGTAGTGATCCCCAAAGATCGATCAGCTTCGATTAATGCCACAGTCAGTAAAGTGTCTAGTGGCGCGTCTGAAGTGATTCCAGTAATCACGGTAACCAATCTCGTGCGCAGCATGAAAGAGATGCAAGAGGCGGGTGTCTGGCTGATTGGCACTGATGATGAAGCGGAAAAATCAATCTATGATTTAGATCTCACCGGCCCTATTGCGATTGTGATGGGCGCGGAGGGTGAGGGTATGCGCCGCCTGACACGTGAGAACTGCGACGAGCTGGTTCACATCCCGATGCAGGGTGCAGTGGAAAGTTTGAATGTTTCGGTCGCAAGTGGCGTATGCTTGTATGAGGCATTAAGACAGCGCCTAGCTAAAGCTGCCAAGTAAATTACTCGAAAGGCTTATATGCAATGCAATATTGGACATACTGATCGTGTACTCCGCATGACTGTTGGTGTCACCTTGATGGGTCTAGCGGCATTTGGCATCACTGGGCCATGGGCGTGGATTGGAATTATTCCTCTGGCAACTGGAATGCTGGGTAACTGCCCAGCCTATAGCTTGCTTGGCATTAATACCGCTAAGAAGTAGGTAATAAACCTATTGATTGCTAAACTCTGACACCTCTTCTACCAAGTTAATCGGCATTACAAGGGGTTGTGGCAATACGACAGCCTTATTACCAAAATCGTTATCAAAGCCATCCTTCAGGGTGGCTTTTTTATCGCCGACAGTCCACCGTTGGCCACAAAGAGCCCTTTAATTATCTGCTATCTGCTATTTGTAATTTATAGACCTTGTAATAAAATGCACTCATAGTGATGAAGATTAATTATCTAGAAATAAAGACAAAATCTATTGAGATTCTGATCCCATTTGCGCTTTACTGGTTCTTTATTGGGTTTATGTCTTTGATTCCAGATGTACAGAGTAAGGATCTTACTTACTACCTATTCCTTCCCGCAGGTGTGAAGCTTTTTTCTGTCTTGATTTTTAGAATAAATGGTGCTGTTGGAATCGCTTTAGCCGTTTTTCTCCGTCTAATGCTTACAAACCCTTCTCAGCTTTGGTTTGGCTGTCTCATTATTTCAATCGTTTTAACCCTAGCTTTGTACGTAGTGGTTGAGGGAGCGCTCCAATTATTCAGGGTCGAAAGAAATCTATCCAATTTAAATTACTATCAAATAGTTGGATTAGCTTTCATAACTAGCGTGGTCAATGGTTTTCTTTTTTCATATGTAGCGAGTGCATTTGGCATAAGTCAGATGAGTAGTGGGCTATGGCATAAAGGAGCGGAGGTTGTTTTAGGTAATTTTGCAGGAAATGCTGCATTTGTATGTTTGGCGATGTTTTTGTTCAAACATAAAAACTTTGTCACCACTTTAATTAAAATAAAAATTGATAGGAACTAAAAAGTTCTTATCAATAGAATTGGAGGTAGCATTTAAATGACTAAATCAAAAGGATCTAGTTACATCCGCTTTCTGAATTTCATTGATGCTTTAGACGCCAAGAGTGGTGTAAAAAAGCTTGATGATATTGAAGAGCAATTGCTTAATATCATCATGAGGTCTTTCGCACAAGAGCGGGAAATTTTGGTGGGTGAGTTATTGGTTCTTGATACCATTGGTTCACAGGCGACATTGCATGGGAGAATCGTCAATCTCAGAAAGTTGGGATATGTGGATTTAGTAGTGGATGTTACAGATGGAAGAAAGAAGAAAGTGGCGCCCACCAAGCTCGCAATTAAGCATTACGAAAGCCTATCTAAGCTTCTAAGCCAAGCAGCCGCTACCTAACAATAAAACAAATAGGGTTTAGTTAACGGGATGCCCCTTTTGGCTGGCGACTTTTTTCTGGGGAAGCCGAACGCTTCGGGTCGTTAGCGGTCATTGCGGAGAAGGTATTCGCAAAAGGCATTCTTGCATTTAAAAAGAAGCTTCTGCATCAAGAGGGTTAGGTACTGAATACGTCCTAGCCTCAATCTCAATTACGTGGCTAGTAGTGTTTCTAGTTTTTCTGTATCAATGCAGAAATTCCGAATGCCTTCGGCGAGCTTTTCTGTTGCCATGGCATCATTGTTTAACTGCAAGCGGAAGCTAGATTCATCTAGCTTTAAGGGGGTGATTGCTTCACCCGGAGCATTAGTCGCATCCAGTTTTTTGCTAACTGTGCCATTACTGCTCTGAAGCTCAGCCATGAGTTCGGGACTAATTGTTAATAGGTCACATCCTGCCAACTCCAAGATCTGACTGGTATTGCGAAAGCTAGCCCCCATGATTTCTGTGGGGATGCCAAAGTGCTTGTAGTAGTCAAAAATGCGCTTTACTGAAGTCACGCCGGGATCATTGGCGCCACCGTTATTGGCCTCACTCCAATTCACCGCAAGCTTTACCTTATGCCAATCGGTAATCCGACCCACAAATGGAGAAATGAGCTTTGCATTTGCGGCACCACAGGCTGCTGCTTGCACTAATGAAAAGAGCAAAGTCATATTGCAATGAATTCCAGCAGCCTCTAATTCTTTTGCAGCTGCAATTCCTTCCCAGGTTCCAGCCAATTTAATTAAGATGCGTTCGCGATGAATGCCATGTGATTCATAAAGGGCGATCAAATGCTTCGCCTTGGCTACCGTTGCCTTGGTATCAAAAGAGAGGCGGGCGTCCACTTCTGTAGATACTCTGCCAGGAACGATTTTGAGAATCTCTAAACCAAATGCGACCAAGATGTAATCAACCAAATCAGTAGGGCTCATATTAGGATGGGCATCCCTAACCGATTGCACTAGGGCTTGATAATTGCTTTGTTGGGCTGCCTTCAGAATGAGCGAAGGGTTAGTAGTCGCGTCCTGCGGATGGAACTCTTGCATCCGTTCGAAGTCACCTGTATCGGCAACAACAGTGGTGAGCTTTTTGAGTTGCTCTAGTTGGTTTTGGGCTGAAGAGGCGCTATTCATGGCTAGATTGGTCTAATTAAGGGGTCTGCATCAGTGGTGCTGATGAATATCATATGATAGATGCATTAATTACCCAGTTCCAGTAAAGGCATTTGGCAGGCTTATGAACCAAGATCAACTCAAACAAATGGTAGGTGATGCAGCGCGGGATGAAGTGCTGAAGCTTCCTGCGGGGCAAATTTTAGGAGTCGGAACTGGCTCAACAGCTAATTACTTTATTGATGCTCTAGCAGCGCATAAAGATCACTTTGCGGGAACAGTCTCGAGTTCGAATGCCACTACAGAGCGTTTGCTCAAACATGGATTTAAGGTGCTCGATCCGAATGATGTTGCTAGCCTTCCGGCTTATGTGGATGGCGCTGATGAAATCGATCCAGCAGGCCATATGATTAAGGGTGGTGGCGGAGCACTCACCCGTGAAAAGATTATTGCCTCTATGGCCAAGCAATTCATCTGTATCTGTGATTCATCAAAGCAGGTCCCAGTTCTGGGTAATTTTGCGTTGCCAGTAGAAATTATTCCGCTTGCAAAAGGGGTTATTACTAGAGAATTAGCAAAGTTGGGCGGCAAGGTAACACTGCGCCTGGCAAAAACGACGCGAGCAGACCTGAACCAAACGCCAAGCGAAGCATTTGTGACTGATAACGGTGGCTGGATATTGGATGTGGCTGGCTTGCAGATTGCAGATCCCATCACCATGGAAGCACAAATCAATCAAATTGCTGGCGTAATTACCGTTGGATTATTTGCTAAAGAAAAAGCGAATATCTTGCTGGTCAGCACTGCCTCGGGCGTAGAAAGAATCGTGCTGTAGTCATTAAAAAACCCGACGGGGTATGCCCATCGGGTTGTTTGCCATGGATTGCATGGCGCAGGCGCTCGGAAGGTATTTAGTTCCTTAGCCTATGAGCATATAGATATGCTCATTCTGAGTGGCTTTCGCCAATGTGGCGGAACACTATTTCTGTCGCACCACGATTACATCCTATGCTTCAAAATTTAGGGTGTCAACAAATCAAATCAATGAATGCAAATATATTTTTGCTGTGATGCAATACCTGATTTATTCTGCGGGCGGCACATAGCCTTGCGCAGTATCGGCACCACCTTCGAAGAAGTACTTTTCAACCTGTTTCAACAAATATTGACGTGCACGTGGATCGGCCATATTGAGGCGGTTTTCATTAATCAACATCGTTTGCTGCTTTAACCAGGCAGCCCATGCCTCTTTTGATACCTGATTCCAAATCTTTTTACCAAGTTCGCCGGGAAGTGGGGCGAAATCCATTCCTTCAGATTCTTTATTCAGTTTGATGCATTGAACCATGCGTACCATCTGTAATGCCTTTCTTATTTCTCTTATAGATCTTTGGTTAAAACCATGGACTTACGGTCCCAGTTATAAATTTGTTTGCGTTCTTCGGGTAAATCATCCACCGTTGCCCGCTTGAAGCCGCGCTTCAAGAACCAGTGCTCTGTTCTGGTAGTCAGAACAAATAATTTTTTAATGCCTTCTTGTTTGGCACGCATTTCAACGCGCTTGAGAAGACGTTCGCCGTCACCAGACCCTTGAACGTCTGGATCAACCGCAAGACAGGCTAATTCGCCAACGCCATTAGGAAACGGGAAAAGGGCAGCACAACCGAAAAGAACGCGGTCATGTTCAATCACGGAGAAGCGCTGAATATCACGCTCGATAACGTCTTGACCACGAGCAGCCAAAATACCTTCATCCTCAAGCGGCATCGTGAGCTGCAAAATACCGCCCACGTCATCTTGATTGGCTTCACGTAAGTTTTCAATATCGGATGAGGCAAGCATCATGCCAATCCCATCGTGGGTAAAGAGTTCCTCGAGTAAGGCGCCATCTTGATCGCAGGGCAAAAAATGAACACGACTAACACCAGCACGGATTGCTCTGCCAGAGATATTGAGCAAGCTCTTCATACCAATATCTAGATCGGTATTCTCAACCATATAGTCTTGCAATTGAGGCATCGATAATTCGGTAATGAGATCGCCTTCTGCGTCATAAAGACCTTCATAAGGACTTAAGAAAATTAACTTATCTGCTTTGAGTGCAGCAGCAGTAGAGGCAGCTACATCTTCATAAGCCAAATTAAATGCTTGACCTGTAGGGGAGAAGCCCAGTGGCGAGAGTAGAACAATCTTATTACTGTCTAAGGATTGACCAATAGAACTAGAGTCTACTTTGCGTACTACACCAGTATGAATATAGTCGACCCCCTCTACAACACCCACCGGCATTGCAGTGATGAAGTTTCCAGAGATCACTGAAATACGGGAGCCTGCCATTGGCGTGTTTGGGAGACCACGGCTAAAGGCTGCTTCGATATCGAGGCGTAATTCACCAGCAGCCTCTTTGACGCACTCCAAAGCTGCAGCATCGGTAATGCGGTAATTCTGAATAGAGCTTTTACCAAACTTACTTTTAATCTTGCGCAACATCAGTTGCTCTTCAATCTGTGGACGAATACCATGAACCAAAACGATGCGCATGCCCATGGCATGCAACATAGCGATATCCTCAATCAGGTTCTCCAGACCGATTTCCTGCACTAGTTCACCAGCAAAGGCGATCACAAAGGTCTTTTCACGAAAGCTGTGAATGTAGGGCGCGACGTCGCGCAACCACCCTACGAAGGGGAAGTTGGAGGTAGTTTCATCGGCATTTGAAGCCGGGTTTGGTGCATTTGTTGGCATAGTGAGAAAATTATAGGGTGCAAGAGCCTATAAACCAACAAAAACCCAAAGCAATGCCAAAGCCTGTGCCTGCTTCCAACACCTCACGCAGGCTCGAAATTCGCTTTCCGGAAGAATTGCCTGTCTCTGGCCAGAGGCAAATAATCAAAGATGCCTTGCAGAGCCATCAGGTGGTCATTGTTTGCGGTGAGACAGGCTCAGGCAAGACTACCCAGCTACCAAAGATTTGCTTGGACCTGGGGCGTGGCACCATCAATGGCGGCAAGTTGATTGGTCATACTCAGCCTCGTCGTATTGCTGCGACCGCTACGGCGAAGAGAATTGCTCAAGAGCTCGGCTCGCCAATCGGTCAAGACGTAGGCTATCAAGTACGTTTTGCTGATAAGACAAGCCACACGGCCTCTATCAAGCTCATGACAGACGGAATCTTGCTGGCAGAGACCCAGCGCGACCCTCAGCTCAAAGCCTATGACACCCTCATCATCGATGAAGCCCATGAGCGGAGTTTAAATATTGATTTTCTTTTGGGATATCTGCGTCAGCTGCTACCAAAGAGACCGGATCTCAAACTCATCATCACCTCTGCAACGATTGACGCTCAGCGTTTTGCCGAGCACTTTGCCATCAACGGCAAAGTGGCGCCAGTGATTGAGGTGAGTGGAAGATTATTTCCAGTAGAACAGCGTTATTCACCGCTTGAGCCTGATGCTAAACCGGATGGAAAAAAAGAATCCAAGGCTGCGAAAGAAATTCCGGATGCCGTTACTGAAGAAATCGCTAACCTTTGGAGAGAGGGCGCGGCAGGCGCCGGTGATGTGTTGGTCTTTCTGCCGGGTGAGCGAGAGATACGGGATTGCGCCGAAGCCCTGCGCAAGGATCATGTATTGCAGCAGCGTTTTCATCCAGAGATTCTGAGTCTATTTGCCCGCCAATCGGTAGCAGAGCAAGAGCGGGTATTTAATCCAGGCAATGGACGTCGTATCATTCTGACGACCAACGTTGCTGAAACTTCTTTAACGGTGCCCAATATTCGTTATGTGATTGACAGTGGCCTGGCTAGAGTCAAGCGCTACTCTTATCGTAATAAGGTAGAGCAATTACAGATTGAGCCCATCTCCCAGGCTGCCGCCAACCAAAGAGCCGGTCGTTGTGGTCGTGTATCGGATGGCACCTGTATCCGGTTATATAGTGAGCTAGATTACCAAGGGCGCCCCAAATTTACCGACCCCGAAATTTTGCGCAGTTCATTGGCAGCAGTTTTACTACGCATGAGCTCGTTGCGTCTGCCAAAAATTCAGCATTTCCCATTCATTGATAAGCCTCTTGGTAGAGCAATAGTAGATGGGGTCCAACTCTTAGATGAATTAGGTGCTATCGAGTTTGATGACTCAGATGCTGGCGATGGCAAGGATATCAATAACAGCTTTAAGCTCACAGCCATTGGTAAGCAATTAGCAGAGTTGCCATTAGATCCCCGCATTGGTCGCATATTACTATCGGCTAAAGAGCAAAACGCTTTAAAAGAAGTGACCATCATCGCATCGGCTCTAGCTACACAAGATCCCCGGGATAGACCGATGGATCAGGCGGCGGCTGCAGATCAAGCACACCTACAATTTGCCGACGAGCGCTCAGAGTTTCTGAGCTTTGTAAAACTCTGGAATTGGTATCAGGATGCTCTTCAACACAAGCATAGCAATCGCCAGCTAGAGAATTTATGTAAAAGTAAATTCTTGTCGCCGCGTCGTTTACGTGAATGGCGAGATGTGCATGGCCAACTGCATACGATGCTTGGTGAGAAGGGGTGGAAAGAAAATAGTTTGGCAGCTACATACGAACAGGTGCATTTATCTTTATTGACCGGTTTGTTGGGCTACGTTGCGAAAAAAGAAGAGGATGAAAAATCCCAGGACCGCAATAGCAAAACTGGCGGCTATGTGGGTGCAAGAGGAATACGTCCCTTTATTTGGCCCGGATCAACCATTGGCAAGAAAGCGGGTGCCTGGATCTTAGCTGGTGAACTGCAAGAGACTAATCGCATGTATGCCCGCACAATTGCCAAGATTGAGCCACAATGGGTTGAGCAAGTAGCAGCCCACCGCCTGATCAAGTCATTAAGTGATCCGTTTTGGGATAACCGTCAAGGTGAAGTGCTGGCATTTGAGCGTGGCACCTTATATGGTTTGCCGATTTACCATGGCCGACGTGTGCGTTATGAGCCCCACAACCCAGATGAAGCCCGTGAGTTATTTATACGTCAAGCCTTAGTTCAAGAAGAATTGTTTGGGCGTATGGACACACCAGCATTGCAGCGCGAAACAGAGGCAGATGCCAAGAAAAAATATCCTGGATTATTTAACTTCTTTTGGCATAACCGTCGCCTCATCAAAGAAATTGAAGCGCTTGAGCATCGCTCACGCCGTCCTGATGTGTTGGTTGACGATGATCTTCTCTTTGCATTCTATGAGTCACGCATTCCGAAAGAGATCCGGAGTCGGGATGAGTTGAAGTCTTGGCTTAAGAAGGAAGTTGAGCTAGATAATCAGCTACGACTCGAAAAAGCGGATTTGATGCGACATGAAGCTGCTGGCATCACAGTGGATCGCTATCCAAAGAAAATGATGGTGGGTGGCGCAGAGCTTAGCCTTACTTATCATTTCGAACCCGGCAGCCCAAAGGACGGAGTGACATTAGTGGTGCCACTGACACAACTAAACCAAGTAGATGGTCGTCGTTCTGAATGGTTGGTGCCCGGGATGTGTGAGGAGAAAGTGCTCCTCCTGTTGAAATCCTTGCCGCAAAAACTCAGACGGCATTGTGTACCGTTGCCTGATTATGCAAAGTCATTCTTAGAGCGCATGCTAGAAGAAAAACAATTTGGGGTGGGGGATTTCTTAGACAGTCTGATTGGAGATATCCGCAAAGAGCGCGGTTTGGAAATTAAACGTACTGACTTTAGGCCTGAATCATTACCTTTGCACTCATCCATGAACTTCCGCCTGATTGATGAACATGGTCGCCAGCTTGAAGTAGAGCGCAACTTAGCGCGCTTACGTTCTGAATATGGTGAAACGGCACGCAGCGCTTTTCAGGCGATTGCTCAAGAAACGGCCCAGGTCGAACTTGGGGTTGAGCTAGCACCTAGGCTTGATGGATCGAAACCCGCCATTGATAAAGCGCGCCAAGTTGAGCAGGGTGGCTATCGTACCTGGGAGTTTGGTGAGCTACCGGAGACATTGGAAATCCAAAAAGGAAATAGAACGCTATTTGGTTATCCTGCCTTGGTTGATCATGGAGACTACTGTGACTTAGAAGTCTTCGATGATCTATTGGAAGCTCGAAAGCAACATCAGTTTGGGTTGCGCCGCTTATTTGCTTTAAATAACAAAGATACTTTGAAGGCCTTGCAAAAACAGTTGCCAGGTATTCGTGAACTGGGCTTGTTGTTTATCAATGTGGGATCGGTAGAAGGTCTGATAGAACAGATTCTCAATTTGGCACTAGAGCGTGCTTTTATGATTGATCCGCTACCAATCAACCCAGAGCAATTTGCTGAACGCTTACAAGCGGGTAAAGCGCGCTTAGCCTTAATCGCTCAGGAAATTTCACGGCATGCATTGAATGCGCTCCAAGCGCATGCAGATTTACAGAAAAAAATTGCTCAGGCTAAAGCAGCATCGCCAAGCGCCTATGCCGATATTCAAACCCAAATGCAAGCGTTGATCTTCCCTAAGTTCGTAGCGGAAATTCCCTATGGGCAATTAGTGCATGTGCCCCGTTACTTAAAAGCCATTGCCATGCGAATTGATAAGTTGAGGACGAATCCCAGTCGGGATGCGCAATGTCAAAAGGATTGGGAATCCGTAGCGCGGCCGTGGCAAAAGTTACTACAGGGTAATAGGGGTTCTGCCTCTTATGCCATGACGGAAGATCAGGCTTTACAAGATTTCCGTTGGCAGTTGGAGGAGTTAAGGGTGGCTTTATACGCCCAGGAACTAAAAACCCCAAGCCCAATGTCTCTAAAACGACTAGAAAAAGTTTTGGCTAGCTTGCGCTGAGCCAAATCCACAGCACTATAGAGGATATTGGATGGTAAGAAAGGCCTCTTGATTGCTTACAATAGAAGTATGCACACATTTATCAAGATTAGAGAATTTCGCACTATTGCGGCCTCCTCTTTGTTAGCCTTACTTTCAGTAAACCCTTTTGCGCTCGCGCAAACCAACGTCCTTACAGCTCAGACCCCTGTAGCAAATCAGCCGAAGCTGGCGATTATTCTCAATTCCGGAGAAGCTTCCGTGAGTTTGATCGATATGCCGACGCGTCAAGTGATGAAGACGATCCCTGTTGGAAAAGAGCCTCATCATTTGATGATGACCCCAGATCAAAAAACCTTATTGATTGCTAATGCAGCAGGTAATGATGTGGTGTTAATGAACCCAAGCACTGGGGAGTTAACTGGAAAAATACCAAACATCATTGATCCTTACCAAATTGGATACTCACCAAACCACAAATGGTTTGTAGCAAACGGTAATCGTTTGGATCGGGTAGATATTTATGCGGCTGATGGTGCTAATCTCAAATTAGCAAAGACTGTGAAGTTGGCGAAAACCCCGAGTCACATTGCATTTACTGCCGATAGCAAAATTGCATTCATCACTTTACAAGACTCTAGCGAACTTGCAGCAATCGATTTAGAAACCCAAAATGTTCTTTGGGTTATGCCTACGGGCAAAGTTCCTGCTGGTTTATGGATGACTCCTGGAGATCAGTACTTATTAGTCGGTATCACTGGCGATAACTACGTACAAGTGATTGATTGGAAGGCGCGTAAGGAAGTAAAGCGCATCCCGACAGGTAAGGGCGCCCATAACTTCCGGCCCCTGGGCGATAAGAAGCATGTATTTGTCAGCAACCGAATTGCTTCCACTATTAGTCTGATCAATATGCAGACTTTAGAAAAAGAGGGTGATATCACTGGCCTGCCAGCGGGTCCAGACGATATGGAAATCACCCCTGACGGTAAAACCATGTGGGTTACCTTTAGATTCTCCAAAAAAGTGGGCGTGATTGACATACCGTCCATGAAACTCATGACAGTCATCCCTGTAGGCAAGTCACCCCATGGCGTGTTCTTTTATCCTAGAGCCTCTTGGGAATAAAGATTCAGCATGAAGTGCAAACAACTCATCCATCTAACAGCAGCACTACTGCTCGGCTGTTTTGCTTTTGGCATTAGCGCGCAATCTAGCTGCAATAAAACGGTTTACCTGAGCTTTGATACAGGCAATATGTCTGTTGCAAATAAGGTCTCTGAGATTCTGAAGCGCCAAGATGTGAAAGCGACCTTCTTCTTGTCTAATGAGAAAACGTATCGTGGTGATTTTGCGTTAGATGATTCTTGGAAGACTTACTGGCAAGAGCGGGCTAAAGAAGGGCACCATTTTGGCAGTCATACCTATGATCACACCTATTTTGTAAAAGATGGGCCTAAAGGGGAAGTCTTTGAGAAACCCCAGTTTGGTCCTAAAGCGGGAATGACACTTCTGTATAACGAGGCGGCGATGTGCAAAGAAATTCGCAAGGTAGATCAGCGCTTTCAGGAGTTAACTAATCAGCCATTAGAAAGAATCTGGCGCGCTCCCGGTGGCAAAACTTCCCAAGCCCTCGTCCGCATGGGGGATATGTGCGGATATCAACATATTGGATGGGCGCCAGCTGGCTTTTTGGGCGATGAATTGAATTCTGACAGGCACCCGAATCACCTGCTCTTGGATAAAGCGAGTCGGGATATCAAAGATGGTGATATCACCATGGCTCACTTGGGTATTTGGTCCAGAAAGGATCCCTGGGCACCCGCCGTTTTAGAGCAATTGATTGTGAACCTGAAAAATCGGGGCTTTTGCTTTGGCTTATTACCTAAAGCACCCATCGCCCCCAAAGTTTCCCCAATTCAGTCAAAATAAAGCATGGACTTGAACTCAATCACTTCATCTCTCTCGAGCGCCTATGGGAGTATTCAGGAATTTATCTTTGCCAATCTGGTTGGCCCTCTCTTGTATCAATTGGATTTGATGTCATGGGCGGAAGATGTATTCGATGGCATCGATTGGTTTTTATTTGGTTGCATTCAGATTGGGTTGATTGTTGTTGTGCTCAGAACGTGGGAGCGGCTTACTCCAGCAGAAACCCAAGAGCGCTTTGCGAAAGCAAGTAGGGCAGATGTCTTCTACACCCTGTTTCATCGCCTAGGCATTTTTCATGGATTGATTTTTATTGCACTGTCTGGATTCTTTTTTGAAATCGATTCCATCTTGCATGATTTTCGTTTTGATCGTTTCAACGTGGAATCATGGTGGCCCGGCGTTAGCTCAATTCCAGTAGTGAGTTTCTTGATCTACTTGGTTCTGCTGGACTTTGTTGAGTATCTCTACCATCGCGCCTCACATACCTTTAACTGGTGGTGGCAATTACATGCGCTACACCATAGTCAAACAGTGATGACTGCTTGGTCAGATAATCGCAATCATATTTTGGATGACATCCTGCGAGCAGTAGTGATGGCCTTCTTTGCACTGCTGTTTGGAGTATCTCCAGGCCAGTTCATTATGCTGATTGCATTGAGTCAGTTTATTCAGAGTTGGCAACATGCCAATATCAAAGCCCATTTAGGTGGCGCTAAGTATTTCTTAATATCTCCGCTCTATCACCGCATGCACCATGCGGTGGGTTATGGACATGAAGCTATCGGGAAGCCTGGCGTTCTCGGCGGTTGTAATTTTGGAATTTTATTTCCCTGGTGGGATATGGTGTTTAGAACGGCTATTTTCCCTAAAGAGGTCTATCCTACGGGGGTGAGAAATTACACTGTTTCACAAAATATTCTCGCTCAGCAATGGCAGGGTCTTGTGAATGCAGTCAAAGAGTTAATGCCAAAGTAAACATACGTGGGCTGATGTCCAAGGTGTGAAGGAGGATTTATGGTTGGATTGCAGCAGGTATTTAAATCATTTGGTTTGGCATTGGTAGGAACCATGCATCCAAGAATGCTATGGCTTAGCTTACGACCATTTTTGATTGTTTCCATTTTATGGGGCTGCCTGATCTGGCTCACCTGGACTCCCGCATTAGCAGTGCTGAGTGAGTTTCTGACCAACTCATTGTTTACGAATTGGATTCAAGAGGGCTTAATCTGGGCTGGCTTTGAAAACGCCAGAGCCTGGATTGCGCCATTATTTTTTGTCATGCTCATCATTCCCCTGATCACGATTAGCTTGCTGGTATTGATTGCTTTTTCCACTGTGCCTGCTATTGTCAGCATTGTGGTCAGACAAGCGCATTACCAGGATCTGGAATGCAAGCGTGGCGGCGGTTTATTTGGAAGCTTAATTTATACCTTGTGGTCTGCATTGATTTGTCTTGTATTAGTCATGCTGACATTGCCTGTATGGTGGATTCCTCCATTGGTAGCGGTATTGCCACCGTTGCTTTGGGGGTGGTTGACAATGCGCCTCATGTCTTACGATGTGCTTGCTAAGCATGCTAGCGTAGATGAGCGTGATCAGCTAATCGAAAAATATCGTTGGCCTTTGTTGTGGATGGGTATTGCCTCTGGGATGCTTGGCGCGGTGCCTACCTTCTTTTGGGCTACATCCGCGTTGGCCTTAGTCTTATTCCCGTTAGTGAGCTTTGTAGCGCTGTGGATTTATTCTTTAATTTTTGTCTTCGCAGCACTTTGGTTTAGTCACTTCTTACTGGATGCTTTAAAAGAAATGCGACAAGAAGAATTGGATAAAGCGTTAACAGTGCACTCGCGTGTAGTGGATATGGAACTCCCTTACCATGGTTGATGCAATCAAAAAAGTTGGAATAGATGTGCCTGCTGTAGTAGAGCCTATTAAAGCGCAACGTCGCTTTGGCATAATCGTTATTGGTGATGAGATCTTGTCTGGTCGTCGTCAAGATAAGCATCTGGCAACACTCATTGATTTACTGAATGAAAGAGGCTTAAGCCTTGCTTGGGCCAAGTATGTAGCGGATGATCCTGAGCAAATTACCGCAACACTGAAAGCCAGTTTCGCCAGTGGCGATGTGGTGTTTAGTACTGGTGGTATTGGCGCAACGCCGGATGATCACACGCGTCAATGCGCCGCATTAGCGCTGGGAACCAAAACAGAATTACATCCAAGCGCACAAGAATTGATTGCGGGTCGAATTCAGTCGATGGCTGAAGGTGATCCCATTAAGGCAGATTTAAATACACCAGAGAATCAACAACGCTTCAAGATGGGTGAGTTTCCAATTGGCAGCGAAATCATTCCGAATCCCTATAACCAGATTCCGGGCTTTCGAATTCAAGAACACCATTTTGTTCCTGGCTTTCCGGTGATGGCTGCGCCCATGATGGCATGGTGCCTTGATACTTATTACCAAGATCTCTTTCATCAAGAGAACAGAGTAGAGCAGAGTTTCATTGTCCCCATGGGAATCGAATCTACTTTGACGCCGTTAATGGAGCGTATAGAGGCAAGTTATCCTGGCGTGAAGGTCTTTAGCCTACCCTCGGTTGGCGATGCCACAAAGGGCGGGGTTTACGCCCAACGCCACATTGAGCTGGGTATTAAAGGGAACGCCAATCTACTAGAAAGCGCTTGGATTGCTCTTAGGACTGGCACCCAAGACCTGGGTTATGAAATCCACGATATCAGCTAAGTAGTAAGCAATCCTATTTGCACCAAATAAGTGCAAATAGAGGGTTTTTGACTGATAGCGAAGGAATTGAGCACTTAATTAGTGCAATAATGAGCGTTCCCATTTGTTTGCTTCAGTAAATTACATACATCCAATAGGCATGTTTGGTGCCTGGAATGAACAAGGGTGTATGCCTTGAGTTTGAATTCCGAATTTAGTTAATAGAGGAGATTTGCATGACGAAGACCGTCGCTGATGTGATGAAGTTAGTTAAAGAGAAAGAATGTACTTTTGTTGATTTCCGCTTTGTAGATACAAAGGGTAAAGAACAGCACACTACAGTTCCTATCTCAGCTTTTGACGAAGACAAATTTGAGAACGGTCATGCATTTGACGGTTCTTCTATCGCTGGTTGGAAGGGTATTGAAGCTTCGGACATGTTGCTCAAACCAGATCCAACAGCTGCTTACATTGACCCATTTTATGAAGAGCCAACCTTGGTTCTCACTTGTGACGTGATCGAGCCAGCAGATGGCAAAGGTTATGACCGTGACCCACGTTCTATTGCAAAACGCGCTGAAGCTTATTTGAAGAGTACGGGTTTAGGTGATGCTGCTTATTTTGGTCCAGAGCCAGAATTCTTTATTTTTGATGGCGTTCGCTGGGGTGCAGACATGCAGGGTTGCTTCGTGAAGATTGATTCCGAAGAAGCGCCATGGTCATCAGGTGCAGAAATCGAAGGTGGTAACACTGGGCACCGTCCAGGTAAAAAAGGCGGCTACTTCCCAGTTGCTCCTGTTGATACATTCCAAGATATGCGTTCTGAAATGTGCTTGATTCTTGAATCATTGGGCATTCCAGTGGAAGTTCACCACCATGAAGTTGCTGGTCAAGGCCAAAACGAATTGGGTACTAAGTTCAGCACATTGACCCAACGCGCTGACTGGACTATCTGGCAGAAATATGTCATTCATAACGTTGCTCATGCTTATGGCAAGACAGCAACCTTTATGCCTAAGCCAGTAGTTGGCGATAATGGTTCAGGTATGCACGTTCACCAATCTGTTTGGAAAAACGGCGAGAACTTGTTTGCTGGTAATGGTTATGCTGGTTTGTCAGAGTTTGCTCTGTTCTACATCGGCGGCATCATTAAGCACGCTAAAGCATTGAACGCGATTACTAACCCAGGTACAAACTCATACAAGCGTTTGGTTCCAGGCTTTGAGGCTCCAGTGAAGTTGGCTTACTCAGCACGCAATCGTTCTGCTTCTATCCGTATTCCGCACGTTCCGAATCCTAAGGGTCGTCGTATTGAAACGCGCTTCCCAGATCCATTGGCCAACCCATACCTCTGCTTCTCTGCCTTGTTGATGGCTGGTTTGGATGGCGTACAGAACAAGATTCACCCAGGCGAAGCTGCCGATAAGAACTTGTATGACTTGCCTCCAGAAGAAGATGCAAAAATTCCAACCGTGTGCGCAAGTTTGGAAGAGGCTTTAGATGCATTGAAGAAAGATCATGAGTTCTTGACTCGTGGTGGAGTATTTACAGAGTCTATGATTGATGCCTATATCAATTTGAAGATGGAAGATGTCACACGTTTCCGTATGACAACGCATCCAATCGAATTTGATATGTACTACTCCCTGTAAGCGAAGGAGAGAACTTGAGCGCAGGACTGTTGCGCAATTCGTTCAAGGGAGCAGCTTCGGCTGCTCCTTTTTTTCCGACATTGCTTGATCAGATGCCAAATGCCATTGTGGTATTTATGGCTGAGAACCAACAATTGGTTTATGTAAATCCAGCTGCTGAGTCAGCGCTGGATCTCTCACGTAAATCTCTTGAGGGTCAATCTGTGCAGGATTTGTTTGGCGATACAGGTGCGTTAAATGACATGATTACCGAGGTAAAACTCGGACATGTTCAAGCGCAGCGTCAAGAAATGGTTTTACATTCATTACCAGGAAGTATTCATCAAGATTCGATCCCGGCACATGTGGTTATCGCTGCGCTAGAAGACCCCGACTTGATCATGATGGAGTGGTTTCCCATTGACCAGCAGCTACGGAGCGAACGTGATGAGCGCGTTACGCAGCAAGTGGAAGCGAATAAACAATTAATGCGCAATTTAGCGCATGAGATTAAAAATCCACTCGGCGGAATTCGTGGCGCAGCCCAGTTATTAGAATTTGAGTTGCCTGAAAAAGGCCTGCGTGAATACACTCAAGTCATCATTAAGGAATCTGATCGCCTTCAAACTTTGGTAGATCGATTATTAGCACCACATCGTAAGGCCCATGTCATGGAGGCCTTTAGTGTGCATGAAGCACTCGAGCGTGTGCGTAGCTTAGTCCTTGCAGAATTTCCTAAGGGCTTAAAAATTATTCGGAACTACGATACTAGTCTTCCGGATGTAATGGGCGATCGTGAACAACTGATTCAGGCAGTTTTAAATATTGTGCATAACGCAGCACAAGCACTTTCTGAAGAGATTCAGACTGGCGTAGCTCAAATTGAATTAAAAACCCGAGTCGCAAGGTCGGTCACGATCGCAAAACATCGTTACAAACTTGCGATGGATCTGCATGTAGTTGATAACGGACCTGGTATTCCAGAAGAAATCATTGAGCGTATTTTCTTTCCCCTCGTTTCTGGTAGAGAAGGGGGTAGTGGTTTGGGTCTTACATTAGCACAAACCTTTGTGCAGCAACATCAGGGCTTTATTGCATGTGATAGCCGCCCTGGACGTACCGATTTTCATATTCAAATTCCATACCGTAGGCAGGAGAAAGCATCATGAAACCAATTTGGATCGTCGATGATGACCAATCAATTCGTTGGGTCTTAGAGAAAGCCTTAGCGCGTGAGAATATTCCGCACAAGAGCTTTTCCAATCCAAATGATGTTCTGAATGCATTAGAGAAAGAGTCGCCTCAGGTTCTCATCTCAGATATTCGCATGCCCCGCGGTAATGGCTTGGATTTATTGCAACACGTAAAGGCCAGTCATCCGAATTTGCCCGTCATCATCATGACTGCCTATTCAGATTTGGATTCTGCAGTGTCGTCATTTCAGGGTGGCGCATTTGAATACCTCACCAAACCGTTTGATGTAGAAAAAGCTGTTGAGTTAATCCACCGTGCGGTAGAGCAGGGGATACGCAATGAATCTGGCACTAAGGACCCTGCCGGTTGGAGACAAGAATCGACTGAGATAATTGGCCAGGCTCCAGCAATGCAGGAAATCTTTCGGGCAATTGGTCGTTTAGCCCAATCCCATGCAACCGTATTGATTACTGGCGAATCCGGAACTGGGAAAGAGTTAGTTGCACATGCGCTTCATAAGCATAGCCCAAGATCTAAAGGCCCATTTGTATCTTTAAGCACCTCAGCTGTTCCTAAAGACCTACTCGAATCTGAATTGTTCGGTCATGAGCGTGGGGCGTTCCCAGGGGCGCAGACTTTACGTCGTGGTCGTTTTGAGCAGGCGGATGGCGGTACATTATTCTTAGGTGAAATCGGTGACCTACCATTTGATTTGCAGACACGCCTCCTACGCGTATTGTCAGATGGTCATTTTTACCGCCTAGGTGGACAAGATCCAATCAAGGCCAATGTTCGTATCATCGCTTCTACGCATCAAAACCTGGATACCAGAGTAGCAGCAGGATTTTTCCGTGAAGACTTACTGCATCGCTTGAATGTGATTCGTCTGCGGATGCCTGCATTGCGCGAGCGTAGTGAAGATATTCCGATGTTAGCAAGACACTTCATGCTCAGTTGCGCTAAATCATTAGGAGTTGATCCTAAAAAGCTTTCTGACGAGGTGCTTAAAGAAATCGCTGCACTGCCATTCCCGGGTAATGTTCGTCAATTAGAGAACTTATGCCATTGGCTCACTGTGATGACGCCAGCTAACGTTATTGGCGTTAGCGATCTGCCTGCCGATATCGTTGCAGAGGCTAGTGAGCAGCCAGTCATTTTGCATGGTGACTCATCTCCAAGTAACCCAGCTGCTGCAAAGGTTCTAGCTGGAGATTGGGAGAGCGGTCTTGGACGTTTGGCTGTGAAAATGCTGCAGGATGGCGATAAAGAGGTTTACGATGCGCTATGCTCACGTTTTGAGAAAGCGGTATTGCAAGCGGCGCTTGAGGTAACTCGGGGTCGTCGAGTAGAGGCAGCGCAACGCCTGGGCATCGGTCGCAATACGATTACCCGTAAATTGCAGGAACTGGGGATAGATGACTGATTCAATTCGAATTGCGGCGTGGAATGTTAATTCCTTAAAGGTACGCCTTCCACACGTGCTTCGTTGGTTACAAGATCAAGAGAGAAAAAACCAGCCAATTGATGCTTTGTGCTTGCAAGAGCTCAAGCTCACGGATGATAAGTATCCCCACCAAGATCTAGAGGCAGCAGGTTACCTCAGCCTCGCTGCTGGGCAAAAGACCTATAACGGTGTTGCTATCATTGTCCGCAAAGCAGCCTTAGCCCCAATTGCATCAGATATAGCAACAACTTTTCTGAAGCCCAGTAGAAATATTCCTAACTACCAAGATGAGCAGCAGCGCATCTTAGCGGCAACCATTCCATTTGCAGGAATGCAACCCATTAGACTCATTTCCGCTTACTTTCCAAATGGACAATCACCCGATAGCGATAAGTTCATTTATAAACTGAATTGGTTAAGCGCGTTACAAAATTGGTTAGAGCAAGAGCTTCAACAAAACCAACGCTTAGCCTTACTAGGCGACTTCAATATTGCACCAGCAGATGCAGATGTCCATGATCCTCAAGCTTGGGAAGGGCAGAACTTGGTATCTCCACCAGAGAGAAACGCTTTCCAAGAATTAATCAAGCTCGGATTGTCTGATTCCTTCCGAATGTTTGAGCAAGCACCCAAAACCTTTAGTTGGTGGGACTACCGTATGATGGGGTTCAGAAGAAATGCCGGTATGCGTATTGATCACGTTCTGCTTAGTAAGGCATTGCAAGAAAAATGCAGTTCCAGTATTGTTGATAAAGAGCCTAGAGCCTGGGAGCAACCATCAGATCACGCTCCCATAATTGCCACTATTCAGAAGTAATTCGCAATCTCATAAAAAGTGAAATGATGATGAAATCAATTAAGCCTTTATTTGCAATAGCCTTAGCTATCCTAGCCACGAATGCATTAGCGCTTACCCATCTCGATGGCAAAGTGCCCTACGAAGATATCGATGCGACGCTGATTACTATTGTGGGAGCCCCCAAGACAACGCTAGGGCAGGATTTTAAATATCCAACAGGGCAACCACTCATTAAGGCTTTTCTGATCGATATTCCAGTAGGTAAGCAAACCGAGCTTCATAAACATTATGTTCCTCTTTATATTTATGTAGTGTCTGGGGATTTGGAAGTAGATTATGGAAGCAAGGGTAAGAAAATCTATAAACCAGGCACGTCTTTTGTAGAGGCCATGGATTGGTGTCACCTAGGTAAGGTATCAGGCAAAACACCTGTAAAAGTGATTGGTGTTTACTTAGGCGAAACCAACCCAGACCAAATTAAACCCACAAGCTGTACCGAGCCAAATTAAATTAGTAGCGCTTGTAGGCTAGTTTTAACTTTAGAAATCGTCGGGCTGCAGGCCATGATGGCTACCTAAAAGAAAGAAAAGGATTTATGAATCAAGAAAAAAATAGTAATGAAAAAAGGATTGATAATTCAGGAGCCATTGAAAAAGGCTTGGAAAAATTTATATTCAATAGTAGATGGATCTTAACCATCTTCTATGTTTTTTTGGTTTTAGCTTTAGCTATCCTCGCTATTAAGTTTTTACAGGAATTTGCGCATTTCAGCTTATCTTTCTGGGATGCTTCCGAGGCTGAGCTTTTATCCGGCATATTGGGCCTGGTTGATAAGACACTCCTTGCTAATTTATTAATATTAGTAATCTTTTCTGGATATGAAAACTTTGTTTCAATTATTGGTGCCGCAAAAGATAGCGATGATCGGCCAAGCTGGATGGGTGAGGTGGATTTTGCAGGACTTAAACTGAAATTAATTGGATCTATTGTTGCTCTATCCGGGATTAATCTTTTAGCGGCCTTTTTGGAAATTTCCACTACAAACAAAGAGAACTTAGGTTGGATGATTGGAATTCATCTTGTATTCGTTATTACCGCTGTATTATTCGCACTCTCTGAACGCATCATGATTCATTACAAAAAATAATCTAGCATTTTAGTCAGCGTCTGCCAGCAATAAAATCAACGGCTTAGGAATATCCCCCTAAGCCGTTTTAATTTGCGTGAGACACAGTGGGTGGCCAAGATGCCTAGATTTTCCACAGCAACTGCCCAAGATATGTGGGTTAACCCTAAGTTGCTGATTGTGTCAGTATTGTCATTTGATTGATATCAACCTTAAGTAGTATCAATATAGCTAATTGCAATTGTGTAATAGCTTTCACGATGAAGGAAAACGAAATGGCACATGTTGGACATAGTTGGTTAAAAACTAATCCTGGAAGTTACCAGAAAGTATGTGATCGTTACCATCAATTTGCTTCAGAGGTTTTGGCTCATAATGCAGATCTTCATGATGTCATTATTGTTGGCAATCAAGCACAAAATACCATTGAAGGTTTTGGTATATGGGAAAACGCAGCTCATGCTGCATCCTTAGAAGATACTCAAGATTTTGCAGCATTTATGGCAGATGTTGCTAATGATTTAGCTGAACCATATCATCGCAATGATTTGGTTTTACTGTATCGCATGAATCCTAAGTCTTAAAATATTTTTTTACTTTATTAAGTACAGACCCGCTTTCGAGCGGGTTTTGTCTTTACGGTTTTTATTTAAGCCAGTCCACCATGTCTTAGCAGAGCATCAATACTAGGCTCTCTTCCACGGAAGGCTTTGAAGGACTCCGCTGCAGGACGACTGCCTCCGACTTCTAGAATCTCTTCACGGTAACGGGTTCCCGTTTTGGCATCTAGCACGCTACCAGTCAGCTTTGCGGCCTCTTCAAATGCGGAGTAAGCATCAGCAGAGAGAACCTCTGCCCATTTGTAACTGTAATAACCAGCTGCATAGCCACCAGCAAAGATATGGCTAAAGGTATTAATCCAACGAGAGATCTCAGGCTGGTGGATAACATTAAATTCATCCGCAATTTCTCGGGAAACATCCAATACGGCATGACCCTTGGCATTGTTTGCATCAAAGTTGGAGTGCAATCTCCAATCTGTTAATGACATCACAATTTGGCGTAATGTCATGTAGCCATTTTGGAAATTCTTGGCAGCAAGAATTTTTTCAAATAACTCACGCGGTAAAGGTTTCCCTGTTTCCACATGGTCAGTCATTTTCTCGAGTACCTCCCATTCCCAACAGAAGTTTTCCATAAATTGACTTGGCAATTCCACGGCGTCCCATTCAACACCATTGATGCCTGAGACACCTAAAGCGCCTACTTGTGTGAGGAGGTGATGTAAGCCATGACCACTTTCATGGAAGAGGGTGATCACATCATCATGAGTAATGGTGGGTTGACGCAATACGCCATCTACTTTTACTGGCGGCGCAAAGTTGCAAACCAGATAGGCCACTGGCACCTGGATCTCACCATTGGAAAGCACTCTACGACCGCGGGCATCATCCATCCAAGCCCCACCACGCTTACCAGGGCGGGCATAAGGGTCTAAATAAAAATACGCCACGATATTCCCTTTGGCATTACTGACTGAAAATGATTGCACATCAGCATGCCAGGTTGGCAAATCGGCAGCTGCAATCTTGACACCAAACAGTGTCTGAATCACTTGAAATAAGCCATCCAATACTTTGGGTAAAGGAAAGTACTGCTTGAGTTCATTTTCTGAAAATGAATAGCGCTCTTGTTTGAGTCTTTCAGAGACAAACGGAACATCCCAGGGTTCTAAGCCATCTGCAAGTCCTAGATTAGATTTTCCAAACGCGCAGAGCTCTATCCAATCCTTTTTAGCAAATGGTTTCGCTTTAATTGCAAAATGACTCAAGAAGCCATCTACCTCCTCTACGTTATTAGCCATTTTGGGAGCTAAGCTTAAGGCTGCAAAATTAGCAAAGCCCAGCATGCGTGCCTCTTCGTCGCGTAGTCGTAATTGATCCAACATATTTTGGGTGTTATCCCAGGCAATATTTCCTTTGGCGTATTGTGGTGCTAATTCTGAAGAGCGCGTGACGTAGGCTTCATACATCAAGCGGCGCAAGGCGCGATTTTCAGAATATTGCATTACTGGGTAGTAAGAGGGGAAGTGCAGGGTAAATGCCCAACCTTCTAGGCCTTTCTGCTTGGCAGTGTCTGCCGCTGCAGCTAAAGCATCTTCTGGCAAGCCCACTAGCTCAGATTCATTCGTAATTAGGTGAACAAATCCATCGGTAGCATCTAAGACATGATCTGAAAATGCCTTACCCAATGTCGCTTGCTCATCCTGAATTTGTGCAAAGCGAGGCTTGTCAGCGTCACTTAATTCGGCGCCACCCAAACGAAAATCTCGTAGGGAGTTTTCAATGACTTTTTGCTGTGCACGATTCAACTTTCCAAACTCAGCACTATTCTTCAGTTCTTTAAACTTTTGATAGAGCGCTAAGTTTTGCCCAAGTCCGGAAAAGAACGCAGTGACTCCAGGAAGCATCTCTCCATAGGCAGCACGCAACTCTGGCGTATCTGCTACGCTATTGAGGTGAGAGATGACACCCCAAGATCTACCAAGGGACTCGGTTACATCTTCTAAAGGTTCAGCAAGCTTATCCCAGCTTGAAGGAGTGTTGGGACTGGTGGCAATATCCACAGCGTCTTGTGCGTGCTTTAGTAAGAACTCAATCGCAGGAGAGATATGCTCCGGCTTCACTTCTGAGTAAGCAGCAATGCCACGACCAAAAGTCAGGAGAGGGTTATTTTGAAGTGCAGGGGGTAAGACAAAGAGGGATGTAGTCATACCCTCTAGCTTAATGGATCTAAGGCTTAGCTGCTTTTTCCGCGGCCTCTAAAGTATTCATGAGCAGCATGGTTATTGTCATGGGGCCTACGCCACCAGGGACAGGGGTAATCCAGCCGGCAATATATTTGGCGGCATCAAAATCCACATCACCACAAAGCTTGCCGTCAGGCATGCGATTGATACCAACGTCAATGACTACTGCGCCATTTTTCACCATGTCGCCAGAAATCATCTTGGGTTTGCCAGTGGCCACTACCAAAATGTCCGCATCTTTGGTGTGATGGGCTAAATCACGGGTCTTACTATTACATATAGTGACCGTTGCGCCTGCCTGTAGCAGAAGCATCGCCATTGGCTTGCCCACAATATTAGAGGCACCAACAATCACTGCGCGTGCACCTCGAATGGGGTAATCAATACTTTCCAGAATCTTCATGCAGCCATAAGGCGTACAAGGCTTGAATTCGGGTTGGCCAACCATCAAGGCACCAGCATTGGCAACGTGGAAGCCATCAACATCTTTTTCAGGAGCGATGGCTTCAAGTACGCGCTCAGAGGCAATATGTTCTGGCAACGGGAGTTGTACCAAAATGCCATGGATCGATGGATCGGCATTGAGGGTGGCAATACGGGCCAGCAACTCTTCTTCGCCCAGTTCAGCAGAGTAGCGCTCTAGTACAGAATGAAAACCAACCTCTTCACACGCTTTTACTTTATTGCGGACATACACTTGACTAGCAGGATTTTCACCAACCACGATGACTGCTAGACCAGGCCTCACTCCCTTGGCAGTAACAATCGCACCTCGGGCTGCTATTTCAGCGCGAAGTTTTTTTGAGAGCGCGTTACCGTCAAGTAGTTGGGCAGGCATTGCAAGTGTATTGATTGGATTAACTGCGGGTTAATTAGGCTGAGGATCTGATAAGGCCAGGCGGAGCAGATCAGCTACGGTATTGACGTTGAGCTTTTCCATAATGTTGGCACGGTGGGCTTCAACTGTCTTAATAGAAATACCAAGATCGTCAGCAATTTGCTTATTCAGACGACCGGCAACAATTCTTTCCAATACTTGACGCTCACGACCAGTGAGTTTGCTCAGCAAACTTTGGGTAATTTTTCTTTGGCTAGCTTGTGAGTAATCAACACGCGCTTTAGCAAACATGCGATCGACTAAGCTGCACAGGTCATTTTCTTTAAAAGGCTTCTCAATAAAATCGACTGCGCCACGTTTCATTGTGGAGACTGCCATGGAGACATCACCATGACCAGTAATGAATGCCACTGGCATAGGAAAGTTTTCACTAATTAAGCGCTCTTGTAATTCTAGACCTGACATACCTGGCATACGTACATCCAAGATCGCGCAAGAGATAGTTGTTTTATCTGTGCTCTGTAAAGATTGTAAGAAGCGTTCCGCGCTTGCATGGCAGCGAACAACGTAGCCATTGCTTTCTAAAAGCCAAGTGAGGGAATCACGAACCGCCTCGTCGTCATCAACGACGTAAATAACTTCGGCTTGATTAGGTTTTGTAGCAGGGCTTAAGCTCATATTCAATCTCATTAGGTGATCCAAAAATACCGCTATTCAACTCTTGCCTTGGAATCCGGGGATTCTAGGGGTAAGAGTATTGTAAAGGTGCAGCCAGTCAGTTTGGTCTGTTCTGAGTCCATGATATTGGAAGCCCATAGTCTGCCATGGTGGGATTCGATTACGGAACGGCAAATATTGAGGCCCATGCCCATGCCATCGGATTTGGTGCTGAAAAACGGCTCAAACATACGCTCAATTACGGCAACTGGAATACCTCCCCCAGCATCCGTTACCCGAATCCGGAGCATGGCCGGGAAGGTGCTCGTATCCAGATCTGCACTAATTTTGACGGGAGGGGCCGACCAACGTGAAGAAAGGGGGTAGGCTTCTCGCACACTATCGAGGGCATTTTTCAGTAAATTGACCAAAACTTGCAAAATAAGAACAGGGTCTATGTTGATCTCAGGAAGATTTTCCGCGAGATCGGAAGTGATACTTAAGCGATGACGATGGGCCTCAATTTCAACAAGACCTACGGCATCGTTAATGATTTCGGTGATGCTCACAGACTTGCGTTGCGGCTCACTCCGTTTCACAAATCCCCTAATCCGTTGAATGATGGTGGCAGCTCGATGGGCTTGCTCAGATGCTTTTTCCAGGGCTGGGAGAATTTCTTTATTGAGAGCGGGATCAATATGACCATCTAGGCGTTTAGCAACCCCCATGCAGTAATTGGAGATTGCCGAGAGAGGCTGATTTAATTCATGCGCGAGCGACGATGCCATTTCACCCATCGTCGTTAAGCGACTCGTAAATTGCATGCGCTCTTCTTGTTGGCGGGACAATTCATCAGCCTCTTTACGCATGGTGATATCGGTTGCAATTAACAATTGCGCCAGATGGCCATCAACCCAGGGTATGAATCGACGTCGCACCTCATACCACTTATTACCGTCTTCTAATTGGATTTCTTCAGATTCAGACTCTTGATACAAGAACGGAGTAGGGATGCCAGGTGGTGAATCCTGTAGGTCTTCGGCGAGATCGTGCAGGGTCTCGAGGTTATTGCTGTCCCCAGCTAATTTGAAATGGCCTTTTGAATCGTCACCAAAATTCTCGCGATAAAAACGGTTGGCAAACAATAGCGCATCAGTTTCAAGGTCGACCACGGATACTGCGGCATCCAATCCTTCGAGCACAGTAATAAAGCGTTCTTGGGAGGCAGCTAATTCCTCCCGAATTTTTTTCGGTTCTGAGATATCAATTAATGAGGTAACCCAACCAGTTTGCTTACCTTTTTCATTAATGAGTGGGGCAATGAAGGTACGAGTTTGAATCTGTGAGCCATCGCGGCGCAGGATGACCCCTTCAATTCCCGTTTTAGATATCACTTCTGACTTCAAGGCACGATTCATTTTCTCAGCTAGCTCCTCGCGTCTGGCATCGGGCCAGAACGGGAAAGGAGGTGTTAGGCCAACCAGCTCTTTTGCTGACCAGCCGGTCATCTCGCAAAATGCCCGGTTCACATAAGTAATGCGTTTTTGCATGTCATGTGCCCGAATCCCAATAGGCGTGGAATTCTCCATGGCACTTCTAAAGCTGGTTTCGGTACGCAGATTGGCCTCTGCTTCTTGACGCACTTGCATTTGTTTTAAAACAGACCACAAGCTCCAGATGACGAAAGCACATAAACCAATCACCACCCCAATTAACATGCGGAATGTGAGGTTAGTTGGGGGCGGGTATGTATCAATACGTAATGTGAGGTTTGGGCTAAGTACACCAATATCTAGGCTAGTTTGATTACTAAAGGCGCGTTTAGGTATGCCACGATCCGAAGACATGGCCAGCACCTTTTCATTGTCAGCTAATAACGTGAAGCGGTAATGGGCTTTGAGCTCTGCTGGCACAACCTCCAAAACTCCTTGGGCGGTATACAAGGCAGCCAAATAACCCACGATTTCTCCCCCAACGAAATTGGGTACTACTTGCCAAAAGACGACCTTTCTTTCATTCGCTAGCGGATCATCATCTAAGGAATTTAAGGAAATGAACTGACTAAATGCTGCACGACTTGTAACACGACTTAATTCAACAGTGCTCGCAAGCCCTTCATTGGTGAGTTGATCATTTGGATTTTTCCGACTGGAGTCTGCTTTGGCGTTACTTAGTGGCGCTGTCCACAGGTATTGGATTTTTTCATTTAACGAAATAATTTTGATAATTTCATGATTATTCCGAACGAGGTCATTAGCCTGCTCATATGCGATTTGTTTTAACTTGATTTGATCTTCACTCGCAGCGATTTCACGGTTAATCGTTGTAAGCGCATCTAGATTATTAGCAAAGCGCAATTGAATGCGCTGCTTTGCAAATGACAGCTCTCTAAATAGAGCAGACTCCTGTTGGGTCTTTTCCTGCAAATGGAGTGTGCCTAAGATGACCCCCATCACGGATGTGAAAAGAACGATTGCTAACAGGGGCGTGTATACGAGTCTAAATCCCCGTATTTTTCGGAGCCATTTAAATGGACTGAGGAGTAAGCTAAATAAAGCCGAAAATTTCATGAATGAGGGTCATTTTGCCTTATTAAAGCGTAGAAATCCCATTTTAGGCGCCCATCCTCAGTAAATCTTGCATCGCAATAAAATACCACATTATGAGAAATACTATCATTATGTGGAAAATTGCTTGTTTACACCCATATACCTTCCTAGAATATTACCTATAGAGTTAATTACTAATAATGATTTACATATTGGAGACAAGTTATGGCGGCGGTTCCAGAACAAATTTTAGGTAAACAGAATCCCCTTGATGCAGATCCTGGCGAGACCCAAGAGTGGTTGCAAGCCCTAGATGGCGTCATTCGTAATGAGGGTGCTGAAAGAGCTGCCTACTTAATCGATCAACAAATTTCTCATGCACGGGTAAATGGAGTAGTCCAACCTTTCCACGCAGAGACTCCTTACATTAATACGATTCCAGTTGAGAACCAAGCACGTTTACCCGGTGATCAAAATGTAGAGCATCGTATTCGTTCTTACACGCGTTGGAATGCAATGGCCATGGTATTGCGTGCCAATAAAGACACCAACGTTGGTGGACATATATCTTCATTCCAGTCTGCCGCAACTTTGTATGACGTCGGCTTCAATCACTTCTGGCATGCACCGTCACCAGAGCATGGTGGTGACCTAATTTTTGTTCAAGGTCACTCTGCTCCAGGAGTATATGCACGTGCTTACATGCTGGGTCGCTTATCAGGTGATCAACTAGATAACTTCCGCCAAGAGGTTGGTGGTAAAGGGATATCAAGCTATCCACACCCATGGCTGATGCCAGATTTCTGGCAGTTTCCAACCGTATCCATGGGCTTAGGGCCGATCATGGCGATTTATCAGGCGCGCTTTATGCGTTACATGCAAGACCGCGGCTTTATTAAAAATGAAGGTCGTAAAGTCTGGGCATTCTTGGGTGACGGTGAAACTGATGAGCCTGAGTCTTTGGGTGCCATTGGTATGGCTGGCCGTGAAAAATTAGATAACCTGATTTTCGTAGTGAACTGTAACTTGCAGCGCTTAGATGGTCCGGTGCGTGGTAACGGAAAAATTATTCAAGAGTTAGAGAGTGAGTTCCGTGGTGCTGGTTGGAATGTCATCAAAGTAGTGTGGGGCGGTCAGTGGGATGCTTTATTTGCTCGCGACAAAAAAGGCATCTTGATGCAACGTCTTGGTGAAATCGTGGACGGGCAATATCAAACCATGAAGTCGAAGAATGGTGCTTATGTCCGCGAAATCGTATTTAATACACCAGAGCTCAGAGCATTAGTGAATGACTGGAGCGACGATGAGATCTGGCAGCTGAATCGTGGTGGTCATGATCCCCATAAGGTGTATGCCGCATTCCATGCAGCCGTAAACCATCAAGAGCAGCCAACTGTGATTCTGGCCCACACTATTAAAGGTTATGGGATGGGCGGATCTGGTGAGGCGATGAATATTGCTCACCAAGCGAAGAAGATGAATGATGATGATGTGCGTCGCTTCCGGGATCGCTTTGAGATTCCTGTCAAAGATGAACAGCTAGATGACATGCCTTTAGTGAAGTTTGCTGATGGCAGCCCTGAGCTGGAATACATGAAGGCACGACGTCAGGAGTTGGGTGGTTATTTGCCTCAACGCCGCACGAAGGCAGAAAGCTTGCCGGTTCCTGCCTTGGATGTATTCACTCCCTTGCTAGAAGCAACTGCTGAAGGGCGTGAGATTTCTACGACGATGGCTTTTGTACGCATACTCAACACCGTTGTACGTGACAAGGTCTTAGGTAAGCGTGTTGTGCCGATTGTTCCGGATGAATCTCGTACCTTTGGTATGGAGGGTATGTTCCGTCAATTAGGTATCTGGAATCAACTGGGTCAGCTCTATACCCCTGAAGATCATGATCAATTGATGTTCTATAAAGAAGATAAAACAGGCCAGATTCTGCAGGAGGGCATTAACGAAGCTGGTGGTATGTGCGATTGGATCGCGGCTGCTACTTCTTACTCTACGCATGGCGTTCCCATGTTGCCTTTCTATATCTTCTACTCGATGTTCGGCTTCCAGCGTATTGGCGACTTAGCTTGGGCAGCAGGAGATATGCGTAGCCGCGGCTTCCTATTGGGTGGTACAGCTGGTAGAACAACCTTGAACGGTGAAGGTCTACAACACGAAGATGGCCATAGTCATCTGTGGAGTGGCGCGGTTCCAAACTGCATCAGCTATGACCCGACATTCTCATTTGAATTGGCAGTAGTGATTCAGGATGGTATGCGTCGTATGTTAGAAGTGCAAGAAGATGTGTATTACTACGTCACATTAATGAATGAGAACTATGCTCATCCTGCAATGCCAAAGGGCGCAGAAAAAGACATCATCAAGGGTATGTACAAGCTGAAGTCGGTAGGTGATGCGAATGCGAAGTTGCGTGTGCAACTTTTAGGTTCTGGAACCATCTTCCGCGAAGTCATTGAAGCAGCAGAAATCTTGCATAAAGATTGGGGTGTCGCCTCTGATTTATGGGGTTGCCCAAGTTTCACTGAGCTAGGCCGTGACTGGACTGCGGTTCACCGTAGCAATCTGTTGAACCCAAGTGCAACGCCAGCTTTATCTCATGTAGAGAAATGCTTAAAAGATACCTCTGGCCCGGTAATTGCTGCTACTGATTATGTCCGCCTGTTTGCTGAGCAGATTCGTCCTGCTATTCAGCATATGGGTCGCCGCTATGAGGTATTGGGTACCGATGGTTTTGGTCGCTCTGATACTCGTGAAAAGCTCCGTGACTTCTTCGAAGTAGATCGCCGCTGGGTTGTCCTCACTGCCTTGAGATCTTTGGTTGATGCAGGTCAGCTTGATCGCCAAAAGCTCGCTGAAGCAATCAAGAAATACAACATCGATACCACTAAACCAAACCCAATGACGGTTTGATAAGAGATAAATAATATGAGTCAAATAATCGAAATCAAAGTCCCAGATATTGGTGATTACAAAGATGTACCAGTGATCGAAGTCTTGGTGAAAGCTGGTGATCAGGTTGAGAAAGAACAATCTATTGTTGTTCTCGAATCGGATAAAGCTACTATGGACGTTCCTTCATCACACTCCGGGGTTGTAAAGGAAGTCAAAGTGAAAATTGGAGACAGCCTTTCTGAGGGTTCTGTCGTAATTACCTTGGAAGAGGGCGCTGCTAGTGCAGTTGCCCCTGTCCAGGCAAGTCCTCCTGCAGTAGTGGCTCCAGCGGCACCTGCTAGTGCAGGCGCTCCGATTGAAATCAAAGTCCCTGATATTGGTGATTACAAAGATGTACCGGTAATTGAAGTATTAGTGAAAGTTGGCGACAAAGTAGAAAAAGAACAATCTATTGTTGTTCTCGAATCGGATAAAGCCACTATGGACGTTCCTTCATCACACTCCGGTGTTGTGAAGGAAGTTAAAGTGAAAATTGGCGATAGCCTTTCCGAAGGTTCTGTGGTGGTGATTCTAGAAGGGGGCTCCTCTGTATCCACTCCAGCTCCTGCGGCAGTGGCCGCTCCTGCTGCAGCCAAGCCTGCCGCTGTTGAGCCTCCGATTGCGCGTGCACCAGCACCACCCCCCATTAGTAATACACCACCACCAGTAGATTCTGCAGTAAGTCATGCAAGTCCATCCGTGCGTAAATTTGCTCGTGAGCTTGGCGTAACCATTACGCAAGTGAAGGGGTCTGGACATAAAGGCCGCATTACTCAAGAAGATGTTCAAGCGTTTGTGAAAGCGGCTATGAGTGGAGGCGCAGGAAATCCTGCCAATGCATCCAGCGGTGGAAGCTTGGGTGGCCTGAATTTGATTCCTTGGCCGAAAGTGGATTTCACGAAATTTGGTGAAATTGAGCGTCAGCCATTAAATCGGATTAAGAAACTCACTGCAGCCAACTTGGGTCGTAACTGGGTCATGATCCCAGCAGTGACGTATCACGAAGATGCAGACATTACGGATTTAGAAGCCTTCCGTGTATTGACTAATAAAGAAAATGAAAAGAAGGGTGTCAAGATTACGATGCTCGCTTTCTTAATGAAGGCGGCGGTAGCTGCTCTGAAAAAATACCCCGAGTTCAACAGCTCACTTGATGGTGATGATTTAATTCTTAAGAAGTACTTCAATATTGGTTTTGCAGCTGACACTCCGACAGGTTTAGTAGTGCCAGTTATTAAAGATGTAGATAAGAAAGGCATCTTTGAGCTTGCTAAAGAAACTTCCGATTTGGCAGCGCTTGCACGTGATGGCAAATTAAAGCCAGACCAAATGCAAGGCGCTAGCTTTACGATTTCTTCTTTAGGTGGCATCGGCGGTACGTATTTCTCACCGATCGTTAATGCCCCAGAGGTAGCCATATTGGGTGTAAGCAAGGCTGCGATGAAACCTGTGTGGGATGGCAAGCAATTTGTTCCGCGCCTCCTGTGCCCGCTATCACTATCCGCAGATCATCGCGTCATTGATGGTGCATTAGCTACGCGTTTCAATGTCTACATTGCCCAACTCTTAGCCGACTTCCGTCGCGCTAGTCTGTAAGGAGGGTCTATGGTTAAGCAAACGATCCTCGTTCCAGATATTGGCGATTACTCCGACGTACCGGTGATTGAAGTTCTAGTCAAAGTCGGAGATGTGATTGAAAAAGAGCAAGCCTTATTGGTGCTCGAGTCTGATAAAGCAACAATGGAAATTCCCTCAGATGCGGCAGGAACTGTGACTAGTATTGCCGTCAAGTTAGGCGATAAGGTGAGCAAGGGCACTTTGATTGCTGAGATAGAAGCCAGTACTGCATCTACATCAACGGCTACAACAGCATCAGCTCCAACTGCAGCTCCAGCAGCACAGGTACCAGCTGCACCTGCCCCAATTGCAGGACAGTACAGCGGTAAAGTAGATCACGAGTGCGAAGTATTGGTACTTGGTGCGGGCCCTGGTGGTTATAGCGCAGCTTTCCGTAGTGCGGATTTAGGTATGAATACCATATTAGTGGAGAGATACCCCACTTTGGGGGGTGTCTGCTTGAACGTAGGCTGTATTCCATCAAAAGCGTTGCTACATACCACTTCAGTAATGGATGAAGTAAAGACGATGGCTAAACATGGCATCACTTTTGGCGCGCCAAAGATTGAGATTGATCAATTGCGTGGCTATAAAGAGTCTGTGATTGCGAAGCTCACTGGTGGATTAGCTGGTATGGCAAAAGCACGCAAGGTAAAAGTCGTTCGTGGCTTAGGTCGCTTCTTGGATGCTAACCATGTAGAAGTAGAGATGACGAATGGCTCTGGCCAAGATCTCACTGGACAAAAAGAAGTAGTACGCTTTCAGAAAGCCATCATTGCAGCGGGCAGCCAGCCAGTGAAATTGCCTTTCTTGCCTGAAGACCCACGAATTGTGGATAGTACTGGCGCCTTATTACTCAAGAGTATTCCTAAAAGAATGCTGGTGATTGGCGGCGGCATTATTGGCTTAGAAATGGCTACGGTTTACAGTACGCTCGGTTCACGGATTGATATTGCTGAGATGATGGATGGCCTGATGGCAGGTGCTGATCGTGATTTAGAAAAAGTCTGGGAGAAGTTCAACGCCGGACGTTTCGAAAAAGTGATGCTCAAAACACGTGCTGCCAAAGCGGAAGTCAAAACCGATGGAATACAGGTTACCTTTGAGGGTGAGAATGCGCCAGCTGAGCCGCAAACATACGACTTGGTATTGGTCGCTGTTGGCCGTACTCCGAACGGTAAGAAGATTGATGCTGGTAAAGCAGGTGTGCAGGTAGATGAACGGGGCTTTATCCCGGTTGATAAGCAAATGCGCACCAACGTCCAAAACATCTTTGCAATTGGTGATCTAGTTGGTCAACCGATGTTGGCTCATAAGGCAGTGCATGAGGGCCATGTAGCAGCTGAAGCAGCGGCAGGGCAGAAGTCCTACTTTGACGCGAAGCAAATTCCTTCTGTTGCCTATACCGATCCTGAAGTGGCTTGGGCTGGTTTAACTGAAGAGCAATGTAAGGCTCAAGGAATTGCTTACGAAAAAGGTTTATTCCCATGGGCCGCTAGCGGTCGCGCGATTGCCAATGGTCGTGATGAAGGTTTTACAAAGCTCATCTTTGATGCAAGCACCCATCGCATTATTGGTGGCGGAATTGTGGGTACCCATGCCGGTGATTTAATCGGCGAAGTTTGCCTAGCAATTGAAATGGGTGCAGATGCTGTGGATATTGGTAAGACTATTCATCCACATCCAACTCTAGGTGAATCTGTTGGCTTAGCTGCAGAGGCTGCACATGGCCATTGCACTGATTTACCGCCAGTAAAGAAGAAGTCTTAAATTCTTTTTATCTAGGCAGTACAGTCGCTAAAGAAAAAGCCCCGAGAGATCGGGGCTTTTTGATTACTGGGCGCACTAGTGAAGTAAACGATTATTTAGATGTTTTCTTCTTAGTCGCTTGGCTTGCTGTTTCAGCAGCCTTCATTGCAGTATCTGTAGCACTGTTCAGGTTGGTCTGTGCAACGGAAACAGCATGCTTAACCGCCTTTTGGCTGGTTTCAAATACATTGCTGGCAGAAGCAATCGCTTGCTTCATTGCTTGAACGGCTGCATCAGAACCAACGGGTGCATTCTTAGTCCATTCTTCAACCAAAGCATTAATTTTCTTCTGACCTGCTTGAAATTCTTTTTCAGCAGACTGTGTGAAGCTATCTTGCGTCTCATGCGCCAACTCATATAAATGACGGCTATACGCCATAATTTTTTCTGCCATTGGCTGAACTGCTTCAGCTTGATGGGCGAGGAGTTGTTGAATGTCTTTAATTTCCAAGGCTTTCTTGGCACTATTCATACTGTCGCTCAAACTTTGTTTAGCGATGTGCATATTGAGCTCTACTAATTTTTCAATGCTTTGGAGTGCTTGATTCGTCAATCCACTCAAAGTTTCTAAATTCGCTTTTTGTGCTGCTGCAATTTGCTCTGGTGTTAAGTTCATCTCAATCCCTTTCATTTGGATTTACATCTCGTTTGTACTCTGAGCTATGTGCTCACTGTAATCGGTATTTCACTATTTTACAGCATCTATGTTGCGACGCAACATAATATGAGCGTCTGTAAAAAAGCCTAAAATCGACGCTTAGTTTAAAAAATCTCAATATTTTCAGTAAGTTACCCATGAAACTCAGTCTTGATAATGCAATTGCACCTATATTTGTGCTCATTTGGAGCACGGGGTTTGTCATTGCACGATTAGCGATGCCTTATGTTGAGCCTGCGACCTTCTTATTTTGGCGTTTTGCAGGGGTTTTAGCGGCCATGGCTGCGCTGAGTTTGATCTGGCGTATTACCTGGCCAAGTCGGTCCCAAATGAAGCACATCGCAGTTGCGGGACTGTTGATGCAGTTCGGTTATTTGCTTGGGGTTTGGTGGGCAGTTCGACTGGGGATGACTGCAGGCTTGGTCGCCATCATTGTTGGTCTTCAGCCCATTGTGACCGCGTGGTTCGCCGCCTGGATTTCAGAGAAGGTCACACCACGTCAGTGGATTGGTTTGGCCTTCGGATTTGCGGGCGTTGCCTTAGTAGTCATGGAGAAGATTAGTTTTGCGCACATTCCGTTCGTGAGCTACGTCCTTGCCTTCATTGCATTGCTGTCAATTACTTTTGGTACTTTGTATCAGAAAAAATATTGCCCTGTATTTGATCTGCGAGCTGGCTCGTCGATTCAGTTTGGAGTCTCTGCCGTCCTGTGCTTTTTCTGTATGTATTTCTTTGAAACGGGTGAGATGGTTTGGAATGTACCTGTTGTAGGTGCTTTGTTGTGGGCAATCTTTCCTTTATCGATTGGCTCTATCAGTCTGTTATTTATGATGATTCGGAAAGGGGCTGCCACTAAAGTCACGAGTTTGCTTTATTTAACTCCGCCTACCACCGCACTCATGGCTTGGTTCTTATTTGGAGAGCCATTTACTGTTCTGATGGCAGCTGGCCTTGGGTTGACAATGACAGGGGTAGTTTTAGTCAATGCGCGCCAAAGTAATACTGTGGCAACAATTGCAGAGTAGGGTTGGTCTAGTAGAGTGAATTCATCAGGGTAGGACAAATAAATCGGTCCCGATCTGGGAAACTAATTATCATTCTGTATGTTGAAAGTTTTGGAAGGTATTTTGGAATGCGTTTGAATCGTTTTTGGCTCTTTGTCTTCACTTTGCTATTTGCGTATAGTGCTTTTATCAATGCGCCAGCAGTCGCCGCCAGCAAAGATAAAGAAAAACAAGCCAAGACCACTAAGATAGTCGTTGTTAAAACCGCTAGCAAATCCGCCAAAAAACCGAAGACCGTTCGCGTTACAGTCACGCGACCATCTGAACCCGTTGTTCCCACTCGGCCATCGCTTGCAACTGCGTTAGGTTTGCGCGGACAGCATGATGAACTCAGTCTTAAATCCAGCGTGGTCATGGTAGTGAACCAAGATACTAAAGAAGTGTATTTTGAAAAGAATCCTTCTGTTAGTCTGCCAATCGCATCTATTACTAAATTAATGACCGCGATGGTGGTCTTAGATTCCAAACTTCCTTTGGATGACACCATCGTGATTAATGCGGATGATGTCCATATTTATGCTAAATCTCGCTTAGCAGGTGGTACCGTATTAACGCGTGAAGAGGCTTTATTGCTGGCCCTCATGTCCTCAGAGAACCGTGCTGCATATACCTTAGGTAGAAATTATCCCGGTGGCATTCCAGCTTTTGTGGATGCCATGAATCGCAAGGCGAAAGAATTGGGCATGGACCATTCTCATTTTGCTGATCCAACAGGTCTTCTAAGTGAAAACGTTGCTACTGCAGAAGATCTCACGCGGATGCTCAATGCTGCATATCAATACAAAATGATTCGTGAGTTTTCCACTTGGCCAGACTTGACCATGGTAATTGCCAAGCGCCCCCAAAAGTTTTTAAATACCAATCGCTTAGTTCGTTCAGGCGATATGAATATCGGATTGCAAAAGACTGGATTTATTAATGCTGCAGGTAAGTGCTTAGTGATGCAAGCCAGGGTGAATAACACGCCCTTACTATTGGTATTCTTGGACTCAGTTGGAACTCAATCACGCTTTGCTGATGCAGTGCGTGTGCGTGACTGGTATGAACGCATGCCTTCTGGTACACAGCCCATTCGTCGCTTAATGTAGCCAATGCCTGACTAGGCTGATATGCCTGGCTCAGGTAATTTGGGTTTGTAGCCCATCCCTTTAGAGATTTGCAGGGCGGTATCTTGCAAGGCTTTTAGCCAATCTGCCTGCATACGGTCTGTCGGGGAGCTAAGCGATAAGCCGGCAACCAATTTGCCAGTGTCATCCAAGATTGCAGCAGCTAAACAGCTGACGCCAAGTTCAAGCTCTTCATCGTCACGCGCATTGCCATCCTTGCGAACCTGATTCAGAGCGGTTTCTAATTTAGCTAAGTCAGTAATACTGTTGCGGGTGTGTCCTGACAATCCTGTACGGGTTACATAAGCACGCACTTGGCCTGGGTCATCACTCGATAAAAATAATTTACCAACTGATGTGAGGTGTAATGGCGCGCGACCACCAATAGCGCGGACTACCTGCATGCCAGAGCGTTCACTATACGCACGATCAATGTAGACAATTTCATCGCCTTGACGAACGGATAGGTTGACGGTTTCACCAGTCAGTTTATGCAGGGTACGCATTGGCGCTTGTGCCGCCTCGCGCACTGAGAGTCGAGCCTTCACTAAGTTACCCAGTTCTAACAGCTTTAAGCCAAGGCGGTAGGTACCACCATCACCACGCTCAACGAGTCGACAGGCGACCATGTCATTCAAAATGCGGTGGGCTGTAGAAGGGTGCAGACCGGTTTGCTCAGCTAAATTCTTGAGGCTACTGGACTCTTCTTGCTCGGCCAGCGCGTCGAGTAAGTTCATCATGCGCTCAACTACCTGGATGGCTGTTTTACCAACTTCTCCAGAGTTTTTAGCGTTTTTGATGGGTTTGCTCGTATTCATAGGGCTTATTGTAGCGATTTCATATGTGATTGCATATTATGAAATGAGATTTTATAGAGCCCTGAGCGAAAAAGCCCAGTTTTAGCGCCATTCAATCCCTATGAATGTCGTAAGGCTTTGGCACACTCATTCACGAGATCAGGGCCTTTATAAATAAGGCCGGTATAGAGCTGAACCAGGCTGGCACCAGCCATGATTTTTTCCCTAGCGTCCGCTCCCGATAGGATGCCGCCAACACCAATGATTGGCAGGGTGTTTCCTAATCTTGCTTTGAGGGTTTTAATTACTTGATTAGAGGCTGCTCGAACGGGAGCGCCGGATAAACCGCCGGCCTCTTGTCCATGCTCCATACCCTGAACAGCATCGCGCGCAATGGTTGTATTGGTGGCGATGATCGCATCAATTCCAAACTCCATTAAGAGATCGGCAATTAAATCGATGTCAGCCGTATCTAAGTCAGGAGCAATTTTTAAGAACATCGGTTTACGAACACCGTAGCGATCGCTTAATCGTTTTCTAGCTTCATCCAAGTCGCTCAATAGTGAGCGGAGCATTTCTTCGCCTTGTAAAGCACGAAGATGTTGAGTGTTCGGTGAAGAGATGTTTACCGTAATATAAGAGGCAATCTCATAAACCGCTTCCATCCCCCGGATGTAATCGCTTGCCGCATCTTCAATCGGCGTGCTGGCATTCTTACCAATGTTCATGCCTAAGACGCCACCTTTTTGCCAAAAGCGCGAACGACGCACCCGCGCTACACAGGCATCCACTCCATCATTATTAAATCCCATACGATTGATGATTGCTTGAGCTTCTGCCAGGCGAAACATCCGCGGTTTGGCATTGCCAGCTTGCGGAAGGGGGGTAACAGTACCGATTTCTAAAAAACCAAATCCCAGTGCTGCGAGGGCATCAATATGCTTTCCATCTTTATCAAGGCCAGCAGCTAAGCCCACTGGATTAGGAAAGGTGATACCACAAAGCGTATGTGGATCAGCAATGGGTTTAGTAATAAAGCGTTCTAGTAAACCCCAGCGTTGCGCACGATCTAAATTACTGAGCGTGAGGTTATGGGCTTGTTCGGGGTCTAGGCAAAAGAGCCAGGGGCGTAAAAGAGAATAACGATCGATCATGGGTAGATATTATGACCCAGACAATGGCTGCCAGTGGTCATCGACCAAACCCTCCATTGGTTGATACTTCGCTTTATAGGACATTTTCTCGCTCTCTTGAATGTAGTAACCAAGATAGAGATACGGTAGGCCAAGTTCTTTCGCTTGTTCTATCTGCCAGAGAATGCTGTAGCTACCATAGCTTGCAGCATGTTCCGAGGTATCAAAGAAGGTATATACCGAAGAAATTCCCTGCTCTAGGATATCTATCATGCTGACCATGCGTAGGCGACCAGGGTGAGGGTCATGAAGTCCATCCCGAAACTCCACAATTCGAGAGTTCACACGGCTTTGTAATAAGAATTGCATGTACTGATCTTGATCATCATTATCCATTTCGCCACCAGCATGTCTTTCATTTTGGTAGCGTTGATATAGTTGGTAATGCTCTTCTTGATAGCCCAAGTTCAACACACTTGCTTCTAAACCAGCATGTTTTTTCCACGCACGGCGCTGACTACGAGAGGCGATAAATTGGTTCACCAAGATTCGAGTGGCAATACAGGCCCTACATTCATCACAATAGGGGCGATAGGTGTAGAGGCCACTTCTACGAAAACCCGCATTTAAGAGTTCGCTATAAATATCTGCGTGAATGAGGTGTGATGGCGTGGCTACTTGTGAGCGCGCCATTCTGTTGGGAAGATAACTGCAAGGATAGGGCGCGGTTGCATAGAACTGCAATGCGGTCAGAGGAAGTTCTTTTAGCTGTGTCATAGCCAGTGCGTCAAGATAACTTTGTCAAATGTCCAAGATTTCTTAATCTTAGTTTGATTTAAGGATATTTGCAGTTGTTCTAAAAATTCTTGTCTAGGTATAGGCGCAGCCCCCAAGGAGCGAAGATGCTCAGTTTCTTGCTGACAATCAATCAAGGAGATCTGATTTTGGATAGACCAGGCACTGAGTGCTGCCAAGGCAATTTTGGAGGCGCCGGGCTTTCGACTAAACATGGACTCCCCAAAAACCATGTTTCCAAACGCGACGCAATAAAGACCGCCAATGATTTGGCCGTTCTCGGTAAGGGCAATACTATGGGCATGACCTTGTTCGTGAAGGGTTGTGTAGGCATCCATGATTTCATGGGTTATCCAGGTGCCATCTTGATCTTTGCGTTTACTAGTAGCACATGCCCGAACGATAGAGCTAAAGTCTTGATCTACCAGAATTTGGGATTGGGCATCTTGGCAAAAATGACGAATACTTTTTTGTAGTGAGTCGCTGCATTTAAATTCACCTGGCTTTAACACCATGCGTGGGTCTGGTGACCACCACAAGATAGGTTGATTATCTGAGTACCAAGGAAAAATACCTAGTTGATAGGCGCTAGCGAGTTGGCCAGGATATATTTGTTCACTTACAGCAATGAGACCAGGCACGCTGGGATCAGGATCGGCATCAATAAGGGGGTTTGGAAAGGAGTCATGAGGTCCTAACCAAGAGATCTGACTCATGGATGGCTCGCTAAATTCTCTCGGAAGGTAGGACATCTCGGCTGCGGACATGAAATTCTTTTCCAGAGTCTAAAAGCCCGGCAGCCCGGTCTGCAAAAAACCATTCTAAGGTTTGCTTGACCGTAGGGAAGGCTAACTCATCCCAAGGAATTTCGTGCTCATAAAATAAGGCAACTTCAAGACTTTCCTCACCAGCAGAAAAATCAGGCGAGTGCATCGTTGCTAAATAAAAAAGATGTACTTGCTCAGCATGAGGAACATTTAATAAGGAATAGAGTGGGCCAATCTCCACTTGAGCGCCCGCTTCTTCAAGTGTTTCTCTAACAGCACCATGACTAGTGCTTTCACCTAACTCCATAAAGCCAGCGGGGAGAGTCCAATAGCCATGACGAGGCTCAATCGCTCGACGACACAGCAAAATTTGTTTGTCGTAAACCGGAATGCTGCCCACCACGTTACGGGGATTTTGATAATGAATGCTACCGCAGGCTTCGCAAACATGACGCTCTCGGGAGTCGTCTGCCGGAATCTTGATTGTCAATACGGAGGCACAGTTTGGACAATACTTCATACTGACTTTCTAAAAATGGGCTTTGATTGCGCCACGTAGGGCATTACTAAGAATAATCTCTTCTGCCATGGCAACCTCATTAATAGTCAGGTTGGCTTCGCGGGCATTCATCTTGGGGTCAGCCAGCAGAGCTGCACGCATGACTCCCGGCAGTAGGCCCGCAGTTACAGGTGGGGTAAGCCACTCTAAGCTGCCTTCAGGTTTAACAAAAATGCTGGTTCTACCACCTTCAGTAACAAAGCCTTGCTCATTGGTAAATAGGGCGTCAAAGCCACGTAGCTTCACCGCTGCCTGCCACGCACGATCATAAAGGCTCCGATGACTAATCTTGTGCCGCAATAAAGCATCCCCAGAAAACATACCGACATCTTCTGAAAGAATTTCTTTTGCCCAAAAGAGTTTGACAGGCTCGGTTAGCGGTTCAAGTACCCCAGTGTTTACAGAAAACGTTCCGTTTGGAGCGAGATCCAGTCTTAATCTAAACAGTAAATTCGCATCGAGTGAGGTACAGGCATTGCCAATCATCGCTTTGGCTGTCGATGGATCAAAAGCAATTCCTAAGGCAAGGGCAGATGCTTGCATACGTTCTAGATGTGCAGCAAGTCGTTGGGGTTTCGCATGCTGAATGGCAATCGTCTCAAAAATACCTGTAGTGCTAGGTAAATTCATTAAAAAGGCTGATTTGATATGACATTCACGCCACTCTTGTTGAACATCGGAATCAATCGTGATACCCGCACCCACTCCCAAGGTAAAGCTGGAGGCATGCGACTGAACATTCTCTTGGATTTCCACGGTACGAATCGGAACACTGAAAGCAAAATCCCCATTGGGATCGAGCCACCCTAGGGCGCCACAGTAATAACCCCGTTCTTCAGTTTCGAGCTCCTGAATAATTTCCATACTGCGTTTCTTAGGGGCGCCGGTAATTGAGCCGCAGGGAAATACGGCATTGAGAATATCGAATAAGGAGGTGTTAGGCTTAGCCTGACCTTGCACGGTTGAAGTCATTTGCAAAACATCACCATGTCTTGCAACTTCAAATAAATGAGGAACTATCACGGTGCCGGGCAAAGAGACCCGACTCAAATCATTGCGCAAGAGATCAACAATCATGACATTCTCTGCTTGATTTTTTGGATCCTTTGATAGGTCAGTAGCAGCTTCCAATAGGGCGCTAGCAGTACCTTTCATTGGCATTGCCTTTAAGGTGTCACCCTCGCGAGCAATAAAGAGCTCTGGAGATTGGGAGAGTAAATAAGTATTCCCATCTTCAATATAGGCGCCAAACCTACCTGGTTGACGATCACGTAAACGGCTATATAAAGCTAGAGGAGAGCCGTATGTTTTTCCCTTGAGGCGATAGGTGTGATTGATTTGATAGCTATCCCCACTGCGAATGTATTCCTGAATCGCTGCAATATCGGTAGAAAATTGCGCTTCATCTATGGACTCAACAATATCGAGTACACCAGCCAGCCTGTGATTTTCTGCAAGCCCCTCTAGGCGAGCAGAAATCATCGCATCCACCTCTGGTTTAGAAAGCTTACTAAAGTTTTTGAATGACCATGCCTCTACCAGTGGGTGAGTCAGAGAGTTATCCAGCTGGTGAGGCAGTTTATGAATGGCTCTACCAAGTTCATAAGCGAAGGCTGCAACTACCCATTCACCTCGACCAAGTGCATTGGAGATTTCTTCTAAACAGCTTTGGGTGGAGAGAAGATCAAGGGCATTATCTCCACTGGGAGAGACTCGCCAGTAGTGAAGGGGGTTTTCATAAAGGCGACTTGAAGGTTTAGCCGTCGTACTTTGCGCGTCGTCGAGCAAAATCATCGCGGCTAACCTAATTAGATGGGGTATTGTCAGATTACTTTAAGAGGGTGGCAGATTCGATTGTCACTGTCTTGCTGGGTACGTCACCCATTCTGCCCATCCGTGGCACGGATGCAACCATCGTAGGCACTTTGCGGATCGCATCAATCGTTTGTGTCCCAGAAATCACTTTCCCAAAAACGGTATAGCCATTACCCATCGCATTGGGATAGTCCAAGGCTTGGTTATCTTTGACGTTAATAAAAAATTGCGAGGTAGCTGAATCAGGATCAGAGGTACGAGCCATAGCAATTGTGTAAGTATTGTTTTTCAAACCATTAGTAGCTTCAGAAACAACTGGACCATCTGTTGGCTTTTGCGATAAATCAGGAGTAAAACCACCCCCTTGAATCATGAAGCCATCAATGACGCGATGGAAGATAGTGCCGTTATAAAAACCACTTTTCACATAGTTCAGAAAGTTTGCAGTGGTTTTTGGAGCTTTTTCTGCATCAAGTTCGACCACAAAATTACCCATCGTCGTTTTAAACTCCACCTTGGGGCCCGCTATTGCTGCTTGACTAGCAAAGCAAGAGGCAATCAGAACGAGGCTGGCTAGTAGCTTGCGCATAAAAACTCCTTGAATGAAATAAATGAATACAGTTGATTGTATTGCGCAATCCCAGTAGGGATGGGATAGATTGTATTTTCTTGGCTAAGCCAAGAATAGATACAACTGCAGTATCAATTTCGACCGCAGTTGTATCGTTTGCCCACTTTATTTTGCTGGAGCTGCAGTTACTTCAATAGCGATTGCTTCAGTAAAGGTAGCGTCAACTTGATCGCCCACTTTGATCTTCTGGAGTAATGCTGGATCTTTTACTTTCAGTTCTACAGTGCGGTTTGGCCCTTTTAATGTGACCATTTGATTCTTTTGATCAACACTCATTACATTTGCTGTGAGGCTGACTTTTCTCTCAATTGCACCTGCTGGTTTGCTACCAGGTGCAGCGCGTACTGACTCTTCGGAGACGATTGGCTGACCTAACTTGCCACCATTCACTGACTTATGAAGATCTAAGGCTATTGCCTGTACATAAGTAAGAGTAACTAAATCACCCACTTTAATTTGGTCAAAATTTCTGGCTTGTGGCCCGAGTGTAAGTGCCACTTCTTTACCTTGTTGTCCAACTACTACCACGCTACGAGTCTGCTTATCAATCGACTTTACTTTGCCTTGAATTTGAACAGCATCAGCAACTGCAACTTCGCCTGGACCTTTAGCAACGATTTCTGCAGCCTTAGGGGCGCTTTGAGCAGCAGCTAACAAAGGCATTGCCAAAATAGCAGCAGCGATAGGAAGAATGATTTTTTTCATGATGCTCCTTGATGGGTAAATAAATAGAAACAAAAAGGGATACAACTTAGCTAACAAACGATACTTATCATAACTATATCTTATGTATGCGGGATCAATTTTGGGTAAAAAAGCCAAGTTAGTCTAGTCCATTGGGCACATTCCCAGCATATGCATAAGAGGCCTCCGCAAACATCCCCGGACGAGCGAGGTAATCAAGCGCCCAGTCTATCGTGTCTATCCCCCAAAAAGAGTGCCCATTTAATATTAAGGCAGGAACCCCAAAAGCACCATCCGCTTTAGCTTGATTGGTATTGGCGACTAAGGCTGCTTTAATTTCAGGAGTTTCAGGTTTTGGCGTTTCTGCAGGCAAGCCCAGATAGGTGCAAAACTCCGACCAAGAAAGGTTAGGATCTTTGCCCTCTAACCAGACGTAATCAAAGGCGCGCTCTACCATTGCCCAGTCGGCATTCTGCTCCAAGAGAAGGCGCTGCGGTGCTGTCGTCAGAAATGGATGATGCTCAGGAAAGCGGAAGGGGATACCTAATTTTTCTGCTTGCCAAACACAGAATTGATACGTATGCGGCCGCTTAACCGCAATCTCACCGGGACCCCTATTGTCTGTTGCTCTAAATAGGCCGCCCAACAAAATCGGTACGGGCTTGATATCTAATTTGTTTTCAAGACGTTGCCGTTGCTTGATATACAAGTAGGCAAATGGAGAAATAATGTCGTAGTACAAAGTAGCCGAAGTTTTTAAGCTCATCTCGAACGCATTCCCTATTTCTTTTTGGATTCTTCGTCTAGCTTACGCAAGAAAGCCATCTTTTCTTTGATTTGACCTTCAAGTCCACGCTCCACTGGCTCATACCAATGGGGATCCTTCATCCCTTCGGGTAAATAGGTTTCCCCTGCAGCATAGCCATGAGGCTCGTCATGTGCATAACGATATTCTTTACCATGACCAAGCTCTTTCATCAACTTGGTAGGCGCATTGCGTAAGTGATTAGGTACAGGTTTAGATTGATCTTGAGCAACATAAGCGCGGGCTGCATTAAATGCGTTATAGCTAGCGTTACTTTTGGAGGCTACTGCCAAATACACTACGGCTTGACCCAAGGCTAACTCGCCCTCTGGAGATCCTAGCCTTTCGAAAGTTTGTGCAGCGTCGTTAGCCAGTTGCATTGCACGCGGATCAGCGAGCCCAATATCTTCCCAGGCCATGCGAATAATGCGACGTGCCAGGTATCGAGGATCAGCCCCGCCATCAAGCATGCGGCAAAACCAATAAAGTGCTGCATCCGGATTGGAGCCCCGTACAGATTTATGTAGCGCAGAAATCTGATCATAAAAATGATCACCACCTTTATCGAAGCGACGCGCTTGTACAGTAAGGGCATTTTCAACAAAGTGTTGATCCACCATCTGAACCGGAGAGTTTGGTGTTAGTACGGCATTGCGGATTTGCTCTACCAGGTTCAATAGACGCCGTGCATCACCATCCGCATTGGATATCAGGGTGTCAATAGCGGTATCTGCAAATTGCACATCGGGCAGGGCATGTTGATGCGCTCGTTCAAATAGTTGTTTCAGTTCTGCAGCCTCCAGAGACTTGAGAACATAGACCTGTGCACGAGAGAGTAAAGCGGAGTTCACTTCAAAAGAGGGGTTCTCAGTCGTCGCACCAATGAAGGTAAATAAACCTGACTCCACATGAGGGAGAAGGGCATCTTGCTGACTTTTATTAAAGCGATGAATCTCATCAACAAATAAAATTGTTTGCTTGCCATATTGAGCCATGCTTTGTTGGGCTAACTCGATCGATTCACGAATTTCTTTTACACCTGCCAATACTGCAGAGATAGCAATGAACTCGCGATCAAATGCTTTTGCAGAAAGACGTGCAAGTGTAGTTTTGCCAACACCAGGTGGCCCCCATAGAATCATGGAGTGCGGTTTGCCTGAAGCAAATGCCAGATTAAGCGGTTTGCCTGCAGCTAATAAATGGGTTTGCCCGATTACCTCTTCGATTGTTTTTGGGCGTAAAGCTTCCGCTAAGGGCGGAGGAGGCGTGCTATCGAAGAGACCGCTCATTGAGTCATCATGCTTGAATGTAAAGAATGACTACAGCAGCCCAACTGAGACAGGCGGCAGCGATATAAGTTAAGCGATTACGAATAGTCATAAAAGCAGTGCGGGCGGCATCGCTTGAAAAATAATATTGATAGGTATTTTGATCAATATTGCGCTGAATGATTAGGGTAGATGCCAAAATCAAAAGACCCACCGGAATATAAATATGGAGTGCTAACCACGCTACCAATGCAGGGATAACACCCCAGATCCAAGCATTACGGTCAATCCAACGATCACCACTCGGTGCTTTTCCTAGGGTATGTAAGCTGGCTCCCCAATGAATCGCCCCCAAAAAAGCGGTAATTACTGCTCCATAACCTGCCAGTGATTCTGCACTTAAATAATTGAGTGGTGTGGGTGCAAGTTGCACCATGAATGCAAGCCCCACAAAAGGAATCAGACCAGCGTATGCCAGTTTACGAACTAGAGGTGGAATAGGATTCACGAGGGCTTTTTAATGGGTTGAGAGTTTAAGGGCAAAAGAGAGCTGTTTACTTATCGTAGGTGTAGACGCCACGACCGGTTTTGCGACCAAGGTATCCAGCTGCAACCATTTCACGAAGGAGTGGGCAAGGACGGTACTTAGAGTCACTGAAGTTTTCAAAATACACCTCCATTACCGCTAAGCAAGTATCTAAGCCAATTAAGTCTGCCAAAGCTAGAGGACCAATGGGTTGATTGCAACCCAACTTCATGCCAGCATCGATGTCTTCAGGGCTAGCAAGTCCTTCAGATAAAACAAAGAAGGCCTCATTAATCATTGGCAACAAAATCCGATTAACTACAAAGCCTGGCGAATTCTTAACAGTGATGGGCTCTTTGCCAACGCGCTTAGCCATTTCAATAATGGCTGAATGGGTTGCATCACTCGTTTGCAAGCCACGAATCACTTCCACCAAGGCCATGAGGGGTGGGGGGTTAAAAAAGTGCATACCGATAAAGCGCGCTGGATTGGAATCTAAAGCGGCTAATTTAGTGATGGATAAAGAAGAGGTGTTGGTTGCAATGATGGTGTCTTTACTAACAATCTCATCTATTTGTTTCAATATCTTTTCTTTGATTGCTTGATTTTCAGTAGCGGCTTCAATCACTAAACCCAGACCTTTAAAATCTGCATAAGAGGTACTGCCTTTAACGCGCTTGAGTGCGGCATCTTTTGCTTCTGCAGTTAAGGTTTCTTTTTTAACGAGACGATCCAAACTCTTGCTGATTTGATCCAAGCCACGTTGTACAGCAGCTTCATTGATATCAACCATGACGACATCTAGACCGGCAACAGCGCAAACCTGCGCAATACCATTACCCATAGTGCCCGCTCCGATTACACCAACTGATTGAATCTTCATTTCATTTCCTTTTTTGATACTGAGTTGAACCAAATAACTGCTCTCTAGCCTTGTCATCATGCAAGGGTTTCCGTAATGCTGTTAATACTTCGCAACCACGCTTGACTGCTGGGCGTTCACCAACTATTGCAAACCAACGTTTGAAATAGGGATAGTCATCCAAATTGATGCCCTGATTTTTCCAGTTCCGCGTCCAAGGATAAATGGCGATATCTGCTATGGAATACGTTTTGCCGGCAATATAAGGATTATCTTTCAGTTGACTGTCCAAGACCCCGTATAGCCGTTTTGCTTCATTGGTATAGCGATTGATGGCGTATTCAATTTTCTCAGGCGCATAGAGTCGAAAGTGGTGGTTTTGCCCAAGCATAGGGCCTAATCCACCCATTTGAAACATGAGCCATTGCAAAACCTCATATTTAGCGCGGATAGTTTTGGGTAAAAACTTCCCAGTTTTGCCTGCTAAGTACAGCAAGATGGCTCCAGACTCAAAAAGATGAATTGGCTTGCCATCCGGTCCATTGGGATCGGTAATGGCAGGAATCTTATTATTGGGGCTGATTTCTAAAAACTCTGAAGCGAACTGATCGCCTGCACCAATATCAATCGGGTGGGCACTCCAATCACGGTCCAATCGATAGCCGCATTCCTCCAGCATGATGTGTACTTTGTGGCCATTGGGTGTTGGCCAGCTATAAACATCGATCACATTCGATTTATTCATGGTTATCTATTTCTCTATAAAGATTGCAAACGTTGCAAAGCGTTTGACAGGGTTTGTTCTTGCTTAGCAAAGCAAAAACGAATCACACCAGATTCTGTTGCTTGGTCATAAAAAGCGGAAACGGGAATTGCGGCTACACCAACCTGAGTAGTGAGCCACTTACAAAAATCGGCTTCATTGAACTTGGCTTGGGGAATATTGAGTGCGGAATAATCCACGCACTGAAAATACGTTCCTGGACTTGGCAATAATGTAAAGCCTGTATGAGATAGGCCGGCTCGAAAAAAGTCCCGTTTCGCTTGGTAAAAAGCAGGCAGGTTTAAATAATGTGAGGCATCCGTAAGATAAGAAGCTAAGCCATACTGCATGGGTGTATTGACGGTAAAGACGTTGAACTGGTGAACCTTGCGGAACTCTTTGCTGAGTGCAGGTGGGGCTGCAACGTAACCCACCTTCCAGCCGGTGACATGATAGGTTTTACCAAAACTAGAGATGAGAAAACTTCTCGCCGCTAAAAGGGGATGAGAGGCTACGCTGTAATGACTAGCGCCATCGTAGACCATATGCTCATAGACTTCATCGCTCAAGATGAGGGCTGAAGTATCTTTAACTAAGTCTGCCAATCGATCAAGATCAGTTCTTTTCCAAACCATTCCAGTTGGATTATGTGGGGTATTGATAATGATCAAGCGTGTTTTGGAATGGATTGCATTGGCTAATGCTTCCCAAGGGATTTCATAAGAAGCAACCTGGCCTTGCTCATCACGAATCACTTCCAGAGAAACAGCGATCGTTTTTCCGCCAGCCAATTCAATTGAGGGACGATAACTATCGTATGCAGGCTCAATAATGACCACTTCATCACCCGGCCTAACACATGCCAGAATGGCCGTCAGAATTCCTTGGGTACCACCAGCGGTGATGGTGATTTCAGAATCGGGATCATATTGATGGCCATATAAGCCCTTGATCTTTTGCGCAATACCATCACGCAGTTCTTTAATCCCTAACATTGGGGGATATTGATTGTGATCAGCCAGCATCGCGTCATTGACGTTAGCGATTAATTTGCGATCGCACGGAAAGTCAGGGAAGCCTTGTCCCAAGTTAATCGCTTGATGCTCAGTTGCCAGTGCAGACATCACAGTAAATACCGTTGTACCTACATTAGGAAGGCGACTCGGAAATGAGGGAGTGGTATCTGATGGATTCATGGAAAGACGGTTATGGGGCAGCTATTGCCCTTTTAGGGCAGACAAATCTGGTAGTCGCTAGAATGGTAAAAATACATATACAAATTGTGCCATGCTGATCGTACTTTCGCCCGCTAAATCCTTGGATTACAAGACCCCTGTTCAGGTCAAGACACCGACATTGCCTGAATTCGTCTCGGAATCAGCTAAGTTGATTGCAGATCTTAAAAAGTTATCCCCCCAGGACGTAGCTAAGTTAATGGGTTTATCCGATCAACTGGCTGCTTTGAATGTGGGTCGTTACCGTGACTGGTCCAAAAAATTTACCGCAGAAAACAGCAAACCGGCGATCTATGCTTTCGATGGTGATGTCTATGATGGTTTTGATGTTAAAACCCTGAATGCCAAGGATGTCGCTTTTGCTCAAGATCACATCAGGATATTGTCAGGTCTGTATGGCGCCCTAAAACCTTTGGACTTGATGCAAGCCTACCGCTTGGAGATGGGTACTACCTTCAAGAATGCGCGAGGAAAAGACTTATATGCTTTTTGGGGTAGCAGAGTAACCGATTCCTTGAAAAAGGTGCTAGAGAAGCAGAAGAAACCCGTGTTGTTGAACCTGGCTTCCGAGGAGTATTTTAAGGTGTTGCAAGCGAAAGAATTAGACTGCCCCGTGATTGCCCCGGTGTTTCAGGATGCCAAGGATGGCAAATACAAAATCATTTCTTTTTATGCAAAGCGTGCACGCGGTCTAATGGCGCGCTATGTGGTTGAAAACCGCATTACCGACCCTGCAGATTTAAAAGGGTTTAATTTGGACGGCTATCGATATTTTGCTGCAGAATCAAAGTTAGAGAAGCCCATATTTAGACGGGCGGAGAGAAAATAATGGCTGTACACCGCACTAAATCTTCACAACGCAGCTCCCCTGAAGTTGAAAAACTGGTTGCAGATGCGATTTCTTTGGCTGCTTCTGGCAGCCAAATAGAGGATCGTTTTTGGGAGGAGCGTCTGAATGTCCGATTAATGCGTTTACTAAAAAGCCAGAATCAAAATGTGATTGATGCGGCATTAGATCAAACCTTTCGCATCAACACTGTCGCCTTTGAGGTTCTCGCTGACTCCGCTGAAACCTTGGCTGAGTCACTTCAGTTGGAACATGAGGGACAGGATTGGGATGTATTGCTATTGGCCATGCCGATTGTTGCGCATACCCGCTATCAAATTCCTTCTGGTCCGTTGCCCACTAATATGATTGAGGCAACCGCACAGGCGTTAAATAGCGCTGTTGCTGCGCCCGATACCCGTTTGGCAATTGTGCCTTGGCTTTACAGTATTGATCAGATGCCCCATTCGCATTGTCAAACGCGGGTACTCACCGAGGCCTTAGCAACAGCTGCTATCTCTGCTGCAGATGTGAAATTAGAACTCCGGGATATGTCCGAGACGATTGCAGTTTTAGCGGATCCGCGATTTATCATTGCTGCATTAAGCGCACCAAGTGGATCACCCATCTTTCGTTGGCAGGCTGAAGCTCCGGCACGACAAGAGCGTGGGGTAAGTTTGATTGGTTGGCAAAACGCAATGCATGATCCGATTGCTTCCATGTTGCCGGGTTGCGAGTTTGAACTTTTACTACCCGAGGCTTATTTCACGAATTGCCGCTTGGCTGATAAACATGTGCGTCCTTTAAGCATTCGTGCAGCAGTCAATTATCTTGAAAGCACTTTAGGCATTCTCCCAGCAGGCTTATCTTGCGTGGTCGGTGCATTTGGCGAAGAGCAGGCCGATGAGTACCGTATTTCGTTTAGCGCTAAGGGTTCTGCTGAGGTGATGTATGGCGTGATCTGGCCTTTATATGATCGTGAAAGTGTGGCAAGCGATGCGCTCAATGATTTATCGGATGATGAAAGCCCGATCAAAAAGATATGTGATGCTTTGCATGATGCCGGTGTGGAAGATGTCTTCCGCCATGCCATGTTGTTTGATCCAGAGTTATGCGATGACTGTGGGGCGCCATTATTTCCGGATCGTTCAGGCGAGGCAACACATGCGGAAATGCCCGATGATGCACCTACCCAACAGCCTTTATTCCATTAGGAAATGTAGTGGTGCTGTAAAAAGAAAAAAGCCGAGAAATTCTCGGCTTTTTTACTGACAGCAATCAGAAATTAATTCGCAACAAATGGTTCTGTACCAGCAAACAAATGAGGCATCTTGCCCGCTTTCATTTCTGGCGTTTGGCAGAAATCAGCAAGTCGTACGCCAGCTTTGATATTAAACAACATTGCTTTATTGCCCAACACAACCAGGTCATGGCCACTGTTCATGTTTTTGTAACGCAGGCTACCTGGCAAAGATGTTTGACGATCCAAGTCATAAGTCTGGGCATCCCAAGTTAAGCGAACTTTCTCGGTACTGCCAGTACTAGAGGTTTTGAACTGCTTGCTTTCGCTACAGCTCCATGTAACAACTTCTTCAGCAGCGCTTGCACTTGTAGTGACGAATAGGCCTGCTAGTGCAGCGCTGATGATGAGAAGGTTTTTCTTCATTGGAAATTTTCCTTAGGAGAGTAAGTGCTTAACGCCTGCTTGCTCTTCGAGCAACTCGTTAAGGGTGTGAGTCATACGCTCACGGGAGAATTCGTCGATCTCTAAACCTTCGATCATCTTGTACTCACCGTTTTCGCAGACTACTGGGAAGCCGTAAATGACTTCGGCTGGAATATCGTATTCGCCTTTAGAAGGAATGCCCATGGTCACCCATTTGCCATTGGTACCCAGCACCCAATCATGGATGTGGTCAATGGCTGCATTCGCTGCAGAGGCTGCCGATGAAAGGCCGCGTGCTTCAATGATGGCCGCACCACGTTTACCAACAGTAGGAATGAACACATCTTTATTCCAAGCTGCGTCATTGATCGCGTCCTTAACAGATTTCCCATCGATGCTTGCAAAGCGATAGTCAGGGTACATCGTTGGGCTGTGGTTACCCCAAACGACGAGCTTCTCAATATCAGCAACAGGTTTGTTTAATTTGTTAGCTAATTGGGAGAGCGCGCGGTTGTGATCCAGGCGCAACATTGCTGTGAAGTTCTTCGCAGGAATATCTGGTGCTGATTTCATGGCGATGTAGGCGTTGGTGTTTGCTGGGTTACCAACAACCAACACTTTGACAGTCTTCTTAGCAACAGCATTCAATGCTTTGCCTTGTGCTGTGAAAATTTGCGCATTCGCGGAGAGCAAATCTTTACGCTCCATGCCGGGACCGCGTGGACGTGCGCCAACTAAAAGAGCAACGTCGATATCTTTGAATGCAGTCATTGGATCGGAATGCGCAGACATACCAGCCAAGAGTGGGAATGCGCAGTCTTCCAATTCCATCATGACGCCAGCTAAGGCTTTTTGTGCTTTCTCATCGGGAATCTCAAGCAATTGGAGAATTACGGGCTGATCTTTGCCCAAAAGGTCGCCATTGGCGATGCGGAACAGAAGGGAATATCCGATTTGACCGGCTGCACCGGTTACAGCGACACGCATTGGGGCTTTTGCCATTACTAATAACTCCGAGGAAGGTTAATTAATGAAAACTTTTCTATTATCCATTCAAGTGTAGGGACTTTAGCTTTACACTGTCAATGATGTCTTATATAAGACTAGAATTACCCTGAATTTTATCCAATTGATAGCGTCATGGAGTTAATTTGTCAGATTTAACCATGCCAGTAGCCTCATTTAGCCCTCTGTACGAACAGATTAAGGCGATGATTTTGGCCAGCCTTCAAGCCTCTGAATGGCTTCCTGGGGATGCTATTCCCAGCGAAATGGAGCTTGCGGCTCGCTACGCAGTAAGCCAGGGTACGGTTCGCAAGGCAATAGATGAGTTAGCCGCGCAAAATTTATTGGTGAGGCGCCAGGGTAAAGGTACTTTTGTGGCTACCCACCAGGAAGACGACTGGCAATATCGGTTTTTACGGCTCGCTCCGGATTCAGGTGAAAAATTTCACCTGATAAGCCAGTTTTTAACATGCGTAAAGACTAAAGCAAGCCCCTATGTTGCGAACTTGCTTAAATTAAAGGCAGGTGATTCGGTAATTCATATTGATCGCGTACAGAGCTTTGCAGGCAAACCCATTGTTTTTGAAGAGATTTGGTTGTCTGGCGGACGATTTAAGGGCTTGGATCTCGATGCGCTAACTGCGTGGCATGGCCCGGTTTATGCCTTGTATGAAAGTCAATACTTCACCCACATGGTGCGTGCCGAAGAAAAAATCAAGGCCATAGCTGCCAACCAAGTGTTGGCTAAGCATTTGAACTTAGAGGTGGGTGCACCATTACTCTCAGTAGAGAGGGTTGCGTATACCTACGGGAATAAACCAGTAGAAATTCGACACGCAAGGTACGACACTTCTGATCAGCATTACGAGAACAAATTGAACTGAGCTTATCCGTTAAAACCCCTATTTAACCCCTTTAAACGCTAAAAAATCCCCACTGACTCTAAGGTTTCCAATAGAATATGTTGCAACACAACAAAACCACATTAAACCTCCCTTTGAATATAGAGATTGCCCATGGTTGATGCACAGCAAGACATAAAAAAAGATAGACCGGTTTACCGCAATATTGGTCTAGCCCAGTTAATTAAATACCGCCTCCCTTGGGCAGGTAAGGTTTCTATTCTTCATCGCATCAGCGGAGCAGTCTTATTCCTCCTCTTGCCATTTATTTTGTATCTCTTTGATCAGAGTCTTGCTTCTGAGTTGAGTTATCAAAAGTTCCAAGCCATCACGAGCAATATCTGGGTAAAGATTATTTGCCTTGGTTTGATCTGGTGTTTCTTGCACCACTTCTGTGCTGGTATCCGCTACCTCTTGCTGGATTTAGAAATCGGCGTAGATAAGACAGAAGCCAATCGTTCAGCCATTTTTGTTTTTTGCCTTGGCTTGGCTTTGACCGCAGTAGTGGGTCTCAAAATGTTCGGCTTCTACTAAGCGCTAAGCGTATCTTTATTAAGGAAATTTCATGCCTATTTATCACATTGGACCAAAGCGCTTAGTTGTAGGCGCTCATTACGGTCTCAAAGAATGGATCATCCAACGTATTACTGCAATTGTGATGGTGGTGTTTACGATTGTGTTGCTCATTGACTATTGCATTACCGGCAGTGCGACTTACGAAGGTTGGTCTGGCTTGTTTAGCAATGAGTTCATGAAGCTCTTAACATTCCTGGCTTTGTTTAGCCTTTTTTATCACGCCTGGATTGGTATGCGTGATATCTGGATGGACTACATTAAGCCAGTCAGCATTCGTTTAACACTGCAAGTGTTGACCGTTCTGTATCTCGTAGCGTGTGCGGCCTATGCCGTCCAAATTTTGTGGAAAGTGTAATTCGATGACTGCAATTCAAAAATCATTGCCACGCCGCCGTTTTGATGCGGTGATTGTTGGAGCGGGTGGCTCGGGTATGCGCGCTTCCTTGCAATTGGCTGAGGCCGGCTTGAATGTTGCTGTATTAACCAAAGTATTTCCAACCCGTTCACATACGGTTGCAGCTCAAGGTGGTATTGGCGCGTCTTTAGGCAATATGAGTGAAGACAATTGGCACTATCACTTTTACGACACGATCAAAGGTTCCGACTGGTTAGGTGACCAGGACGTCATCGAGTTCATGTGTCGTGAAGCTCCCAAAGCAGTTTACGAACTTGAGCATTTTGGTATGCCTTTTGACCGTAATCCAGATGGCACGATTTATCAGCGTCCATTTGGTGGTCATACTGCAAACTACGGCGAGAAACCCGTGCAACGCGCTTGTGCTGCAGCTGACCGCACTGGCCATGCGATGTTACACACGCTGTATCAACGTAACGTCCGCGCAAAAACCAATTTCTTCGTTGAGTGGTTGGCGCTAGATTTGATTCGTGATGACGAGGGTGATGTGGTTGGTGTTACCGCCCTTGAAATGGAAACCGGTCAGGTTTATATCCTTGAAGCCAAGGTAGTGCTCTTGGCAACGGGCGGTGCAGGCCGTATTTGGGATGCATCTACTAACGCGTTTATCAATACCGGAGACGGTATGGGCCTTGCAGCGCGCGCAGGTATTCCATTGGAAGATATGGAGTTCTGGCAGTTCCACCCAACTGGCGTAGCTGGTGCGGGTGTGCTGTTGACAGAAGGCTGTCGCGGTGAGGGCGGTATCTTGCGTAATAAAGATGGTGAGCGTTTCATGGAACGCTATGCGCCAACCTATAAAGATTTAGCGCCACGGGATTTCGTATCCCGCTGTATGGATCAAGAAATTAAAGAAGGGCGCGGTTGCGGTCCTAACGGTGACTATGTAGTACTCGATTTGACGCACATTGGCGCCGAGACGATCATGAAGCGTTTGCCTTCGGTATATGAGATTGGTATTAACTTTGCTAACGTTGACGTGACCAAAGAGCCAATCCCCGTAGTGCCAACGATTCACTATCAGATGGGTGGTATTCCTACTAACATCAATGGTCAAGTCGTTGTGCCTGCCAACGGCATTCACAATGAAATCGTTAATGGACTGTATGCAATTGGTGAATGCTCATGTGTTTCTGTGCATGGCGCTAATCGCTTAGGCACCAACTCATTGCTTGATCTCTTGGTATTTGGTCGCGCAGCTGGTAACCATATTGCTGGTTTGAACCTAAAGAATCGTGAGTTTAAGAAATTACCTGTGAATGCTGGTGAGCAAACTTTGGCACGCATTGCGGCGCTGGATAACTCTACCTCTGGTGAGTATGCGCAAGATGTAGCCAATGACATTCGTAAGTGCATGCAGAAATACGCTGGCGTATTCCGCAACCAAGAGCTGATGGATGAAGGTGTTCGTCAAATGGCAAAGTTAACCGAGCGTGCTAAGCACTTATGGGTTAAAGATAAATCGGAGATTTTCAATACTGCCCGCATTGAAGCTTTGGAAGTAGCCAACTTGGTTGAGACTGCTAACGCAACCATGATCTCTGCAGCTGCTCGCAAAGAAAGTCGCGGTGCACACTCACATGATGATCATCAAGAGCGCGATGATGACAATTGGATGAAGCATACCCTTTGGTATAGCGAAGGCAATAGGTTAACTTACAAGCCAGTTGTGTTGAAGCCCTTGACAGTTGAGTCCTTCCCTCCTAAAGAACGTACTTTCTAAGCGAAGAGAAATAGAACATGAGTGATATCCGTATATTTGAAATTTACCGCTACGATCCAGATGTCGATGCTGCACCCCGCATGGAGCGTTATGAGCTTGAACTGACAGGTGAGCGCATGTTGTTAGACGCTTTGATTTCCTTGAAGAAACAAGACGAAACTATTTCTTATCGTCGTTCATGCCGTGAAGGTGTTTGCGGTTCAGACGCAATGAACATCAACGGTAAAAACGGTTTGGCTTGTTTGACTAATATGTTGACTTTGCCTAAGGTCATCACATTGCGCCCATTACCTGGTTTGCCAGTAGTGCGCGATTTGATTGTGGACATGACTTTGTTCTTTAAGCAATATCTGTCTATCAAGCCTTATTTAGTAAACGACAATCCACCTCCTGAAAAGGAGCGTCTCCAGAGTCCTGAAGAGCGTGAAGAGTTAAATGGTTTGTATGAGTGCATCTTGTGTGCATCATGCTCAACATCATGCCCATCCTTCTGGTGGAACCCAGATAAGTTTGTTGGCCCGGCTGGTTTGCTACAGGCATATCGCTTTATTGCTGATAGCCGCGACGAAGAAACCAATCTCCGTTTGGATAATTTAGAAGATCCATACCGTTTATTCCGTTGCCATACGATCATGAATTGCGTAGATGTATGTCCTAAGCACCTGAACCCAACGAAGGCGATTGGCAAGATCAAGGAGCTGATGGTTCGCAGGGCAGTATGACCCTCGGAAATGCAGAGTTATATCGTTTAAAGAGTGATGCTCGTAGGGGCTTACTAGAGAATGATTTAATTCTGCGACGTTTCTTTGAGCACTATGGCGCTCAGTTAAGCGCAGAAGAGGGAAAAGTATTAAGCCAGTTACTGGCCTTAGAAGACAACGATTTAATGGATCTCTTGATCGGTCGTAAAGATTCTGTGGCAGTCCTGGAGAAAGAGTTGCAAACTGACTCTTTTAAAGCGGTATTACATAAGCTGAGAGAGAAGTAATTCAGCCTTTTGATGCAATAGTAGTGAAAGCATGTGCTCGAATAGTGTATTAATCTTAATTTTGAATGACTAAGGATTAGAAATGATTGAATCGGACATCAAAGCAAAACTCTCGTTTTCGGATGGAACACCAGATATTGATCTGCCAATTTACAAAGGGACAGTAGGTCCTGACGTAATCGATATTCGTAAGCTCTATGGTCAGACTGGTAAGTTCACTTACGATTCCGGCTTTCTTTCTACTGCTTCATGCAATAGCAAAATTACTTACATTGATGGCGATAAAGGTGAATTGCTCTATCGCGGCTATCCCATTGAAGATTTAGCGAATAACTGTGATTTCTTGGAAGTTTGCTTTCTCTTGATCAACGGTGATTTGCCTAACGCTACTGAGAAAAAAGATTTTGAAAATATGGTCATGCACCACACAATGGTCCATGAGCAAATGCAGTTCTTCTTGCGTGGCTTCCGCCGTGATGCACATCCAATGTCAGTATTGACGGGTTTGGTTGGCGCAATGGCTGCGTTCTACCATGATGAGATTGACTATAGTGAGCCACATGCTCGTGAAGTAGCGCAAATTCGTTTGATTGCGAAGATGCCAACTTTAGTTGCGATGGCTTATAAGTATTCCGTAGGGCAGCCCTTTATCTATCCCGATAACTCTTTGTCTTACACCGCAAACTTTATGCGCATGATGTTTGCAACCCCATGTGAAGAATACAAAGTAAACCCTGTATTGGTTCGTGCTTTGGATCGTATCTTTACCTTGCATGCAGACCATGAGCAAAATGCTTCTACCTCAACTGTTCGCTTATGCGGTTCTTCTGGCACAAACCCATTTGCTGCTATCTCTGCTGGTATTGCTTGCCTTTGGGGCCCAGCTCACGGCGGTGCAAATGAAGCTTGCTTGCAGATGTTGAATGAAATTCAAGCAAACGGTGGGGTTGATAAGATTCATGAATTCATTGCTCAAGTAAAAGACAAGAACTCTAGCGTTCGCTTGATGGGCTTTGGCCACCGTGTTTACAAAAACTTCGACCCACGCGCAAAATTGATGCGTGAGACTTGCTATGAAGTATTGAGCGAACTCGGTCTACAAGATGATCCATTGTTCAAATTGGCAATGACTCTGGAGAAGATTGCTTTGGAAGATGAGTATTTTGTTAGCCGTAAGCTCTATCCAAACGTTGATTTCTACTCTGGTATCGTTCAACGGGCTCTCGGTATTCCAACAGAAATGTTCACCTGTATTTTTGCTTTGGCAAGAACTGTAGGCTGGATTGCTCAGTGGGAAGAAATGATTACAGATCCTGAGTACAAGATTGGACGTCCACGTCAGTTGTATGTTGGTGAAACAACGCGTAAAGTTCCAAATATCTCAGTTCGTAAATAAGGCTTCAAAGGTCACTCATGTCTCGTACGCTTTATGACAAATTGTGGGATGACCACGTTGTTTACTCTGAAGAGGATGGCACAGCCACGATCTATATTGACCGTCAGTTGCTACATGAGGTAACCAGTCCTCAAGCATTTGAAGGTTTAAATTTGGCTGGTCGTCCCGTTTGGCGCATCTCCGCCAATTTAGCGGTCTCTGATCACAACGTTCCAACGACAGATCGTTCTGAAGGTATTACAGATCCGATCTCTAAGTTGCAAGTAGATACCTTGGATCAAAACTGTGATGCATTCGGTATTACCCATTACAAAATGAACGATACCCGCCAGGGGATTGTTCACGTCATTGGCCCAGAGCAGGGCGCAACATTGCCTGGCATGACAGTAGTGTGCGGAGACTCCCATACCAGTACTCATGGGGCATTCGGAGCTTTAGCCTTCGGCATTGGCACATCCGAAGTTGAGCATGTATTGGCAACTCAAACCTTGCTCATGAAAAAGAGCAAAAATATGTTGGTACGAGTCGATGGCCGTTTGCAACCAGGCTCTACCGCTAAAGATATTGTCCTCGCAGTGATTGGCAAGATCGGCACTGCTGGTGGGACGGGTTACACCATTGAATTTGCAGGTGAAGCGATTCGTAATCTTTCAATGGAAGGTCGCATGACGCTTTGCAATATGGCAATTGAAGCTGGCGCTAGAGCTGGCCTTGTTGCTGTTGATGAAACCACGATTGAATATCTTCAAGGACGTCCCTATGCACCTCAGGGCCCTGCAATGTTGCAAGCCATGCAGTATTGGAGAACCTTGCGTTCAGATGCTGATGCAAAATTTGATGCAGTAGTGGAATTGCGTGCAGAGGAGATTGCTCCTCAAGTGACTTGGGGTACTTCTCCAGAAATGGTGCTCGCTATTAGTGAACGCGTACCTGATCCCGAAAAAGAGCGTGATCCAAATAAACGTTCTGCCATGGAGCGTGCCTTGGAGTACATGAATCTGATTCCAAATACACCGTTAAGCAGCATCTCTGTAGACAAAGTATTTATTGGCTCTTGTACTAATAGCCGTATTGAAGATATTCGAGCAGCCGCTAAGGTGGTTGATCGCCTTGGTAAGAAGGTTGCCGCTAATGTGAAGTTAGCCTTAGTAGTTCCTGGTTCTGGTTTGGTAAAAGCCCAAGCGGAACGTGAAGGCTTGGATCGTATCTTCAAGGCCGCAGGCTTTGAATGGCGTGAGCCTGGTTGCTCAATGTGTTTAGCCATGAATGCGGATCGCTTAGAGCCGGGTGAGCGTTGTGCTTCCACGTCGAATCGCAATTTTGAAGGTCGCCAAGGTAACGGCGGTAGAACCCATTTAGTTAGCCCAGCAATGGCTGCAGCAGCTGCAATCGAAGGTCATTTTGTTGATGTTCGTAAAATTTCTTAAAGGCATCTCAATCATGAAATTTTCTCCAATTTCTTTAATTGCCAGATTAACTATCGTTGGTATTGCAGGCTTAGTCATCTCAGCATGCAGTAGCACTATGGAAGGTATGGGCAAAGATTTGCAGAATATGGGCAATTCAATGGGGGGCACTAGCTCAAGCCAACAAAATAATCAGTCTCAAACTAAGGGTAAGGATGTTGTCGTTACTCCTGTGAAGTAATCAATCAAAGTTAAAGCTCGAATCATGGATAAATTTACGGTATACAAAGGTTTAGTTGCTCCGCTTAATCGCGAGAACGTGGATACCGATGCCATCATTCCAAAACAGTTTCTGAAGTCCATTAAAAAGACGGGCTTTGGCCAAAACCTGTTTGATGAATGGCGCTACTTGGATCATGGCGAGCCAGGCCAAGATTGCACTAATCGCCCCATTAATCCAGATTTTGTTCTCAATCAAGCTCGCTATAAAGGCGCAGGAATTCTTCTGGCGCGTAAAAACTTTGGTTGCGGAAGCTCCCGTGAACATGCGCCTTGGGCTTTGGATCAATTTGGTTTTAGAGCGGTCATTGCCCCTAGTTTTGCCGATATTTTCTACAACAATTGCTTTAAAAATGGCCTTCTCCCCATCGTGCTCTCAGAGCAGCAGGTAGATCACCTTTTTAATGAAACCATGGCATTTAATGGCTTTGAGCTCACTATTGACCTTGAACGTCAGGAAGTGATTGCACCGGATAACAAGACC
>SERZ01000045.1_pt1 | contig 67953 bp, 56 predicted proteins | sample 3171461 | NCBI WGS metagenome assembly SERZ01 (sample SAMN06051861, study PRJNA518727) | freshwater metagenome | biome: subpolar coniferous forest; feature: holomictic lake; material: water; isolation source: holomictic Lake 227, 6 m depth | place: Canada: near Kenora, Ontario | collected... | reverse complement strand
GGATTTCAGTCAGCCATCTATCATAAAGTTGTCGTGACTAACACCAACGCTTCTTCCGATTCTGGTTTCACCACGGCGATTCATTTGCCAATGTTTGCCACGCTTGCTCAATTGCGTCAAAGCGCCGCCAATGATTTGCGCAAGATGAATGTGGGCGAGGTGCGATTTGAAAAACATGATCGCATGTTGTACGCCACCGACGCCAGCATGTATCAGGTGGAGCCCATCGGAGTGGTGATTCTGAATCGCCCCGAATCAGCGGTGGACATTGTCCGCTATTGCCGCGCGCGAAAAATTCCAATGTTGCCCCGCGGCGGCGGCACAAGTTTGGCTGGGCAATGCGTGAACCACGCCGTCATGATGGACATGAGCGCGCGTTGCCGTGGCATTCGCGACATCAATGTGCAGGCGCGCACGGTTACGGTTGAGCCGGGCGTGACGCTGGATCAACTCAACGCCGCATTGAGTACGCACGGCATGATGTTTGGACCCGATGTGGCCACCAGTTCCCACGCCACTCTTGGCGGCATGATTGGCAATAATTCAGCGGGCGCGCGCAGTATTTTGTATGGGCGCACTGTTGAAAATGTGCTGTCCATGAGCGTGGTCACCGCCGAGGGCGCGGTGTTGAAATTATGTAAAGGCTCATGCGATAGCGACCCTGCGCAAAATGCAATCGCGCGTCGACTGGCCGCGCTTGTGTTGCCACTTGCCGATGAGATTGAAAAACGCATTCCAAAAATAATGCGCCATGTCGACGGCTACAACGTTGACATTCTGTTGCAACAACTTCAAGCCAGCACGCCAGGCACATTTGACCAGGTCAATTTGGCGCAATTGATGTGTGGTTCCGAAGGCACCTTGTCCGTCATGATGGAGGCCACGCTGAAAATTGTTCCCAAGCCCGCGCGCACGGGCTTGGCCATCATTGGGTTCGCAAGCATTGAAGACGCGCTGACGCCATTGATGCCAATGATCAACACCAAGCCCAGCGCCGTTGAGCTGATTGATGAAGTGGTCCTGGATGCTGCGCGCGACAACACGGAATATCGCCACTATGTCGACTTGATGCCCAAGCCCGCCAGTGGAAATTTGGGCGCGGTCATGTATGTGGAATATCAGGGGGCCAATGAGACGGAATTGAACGCGTCATTTGATTCGTTGGCCGCGGTTGTTCCCGGCGCCGCAATGCAGCGCTATCTCACGCCCGCATCCATTGCATCGGCTTGGAAATTGCGCAAGGCTGGCGAGCCATTGCTGCACAATATTCCAGGTGATCGAAAGCCAATGACATTTGTGGAGGACACCGCGGTCGATCCAAATCAATTGCTTCGATTTGTCAATGATTTTAAGGCCATTGTGATGCGTCACGGCACCACGGCCGCCTACTACGCGCACGCCAGTGTGGGGTGTTTGCACATTCGACCGCTGGTGAAAATTTCGGATGAAGCCAGCCGCGCCAATGTCACGGCCATTGCGGTTGAGGTTGCGGACTTGGTGGCCAGTTATGGCGGCGCGCTTTCTGGCGAGCATGGTGATGGTCGCTTGCGCACTCCGCTTCTAGAGCGCGTGCTTGGAACAGAATTATGCGAATTGTTTCGCCAAGTGAAAAATATTTTTGATCCCATTGGATTAATGAACCCAGGCAACTTGATCAATACTGGTGATCCATCTTTGATCATGAAGTCCCTGCGCGTGAAACCGCTTGATCAAGAAATTTCCATTCCAAAGACAAACACGTTTTTCCGATTTGAGAAGGAGCATGGATTTGAGCATGCGGTGGAGTCGTGTAACGGCGCGGGTCTTTGTCGCAAGACGCAACCCACAGGCGTGATGTGTCCTTCGTACCGAGCGACACTGGATGAACGCCACTCCACTCGCGGTCGCGGCAACGCGCTTCGTTTGGCGTTGTCGGGTCAAATGAATAATGATGGCGCAATCAGCGCGCCGGGACAAGCATGGAGCGATCCAGAAACAAAGGCCACGCTTGATTTGTGTCTTTCGTGCAAGGCCTGTCAAAGTGAGTGCCCCAGCAACGTGGATATTTCCAAAATGAAGGCGGAGTTTCAGGCGCAGGAATTCGCGGCGCTGGGAAAAATTCCTCTGCGCACGAAATTGATTGGGCGCATTCGCAGCGCAAATCGGCTTGGTTCGCGCGTGTGGCCCATCGCCAACGCGGTGCTTGAATACACGCCGCTTCCACGGTTTATTCGCAGCATGCTTGGCTTCCACGCGAATCGCACCGTTCCAACTTTTGGACCGGCAACGCACCGTTGGGTGGCGCGCAAGAATCGCGCGGCGAATGCCGACAATAATTCTTCCATGCATGCAACTGGCAACGCGCAGAATGGCGATCAGCATGCGCGACCAACCGTGTTGCTGTTTGCCGATTGCTTCACCAATTTCAATGAGACCCACATCGCGCGCCATGCGGTCGAATTATTGGAGGCGTTTGGATATCGAGTGGTCATGCCAGACGCGGGTTGTTGCGGTCGCACATTGATCAGTGTCGGAATGTTGGCGGAGGCGTCGCGCACATGCGCGCAAACTGCAAAAAATCTTGTGGCCGCGTTGCAGCAAGAACATGCGGTGGCGCTTCTTGCTTTGGAGCCATCCTGTTTGAGCGCCATCAAGGATGATTGGCTTGATTTACGTATGGGCGTTGATGCAAATCAACTCAATGCGTTGGCGGCGCGCAGCATGTTGGTGGAGGAATTTCTTGACGCGCGTTGGAATGAACATCCGCGGCGACCCGAGTTTTCCACCGGACATGAAAACGTGATTTTTCACGGTCATTGCCATCAAAAAGCGTTATGGGGGTCGGAGTCGGGCGCGCGTTTATTGCGGCGCATTTTCGGTGAACGCTTGACCGCGTTGGATTCTGGTTGCTGCGGCATGGCGGGCTCGTTTGGTTACTCCGCGCATCGCTACGACTTGTCCATGGCCATTGGCGAGCAATCTATGTTTCCCGCAATCCGTAAAGCGCCTGACGCTGTTGTTGTTGCGCCAGGCACAAGTTGCCGCCATCAAATTCGCGATGGAACCGACGCTCTTCCGTTGCACCCCATTGAACTGATCGCCAAGCTTGTAGTGCAACATGAACAGGGCAATGCATCAGCGGGGCATTGATTTGCGTGATGAAATCCTACGCATGGAAATTGCAGAGCAAGCTACTATGCAGCCATGGTCACACCGCAAGATGAATTAGAACAAGCGATTGAACGCGAGCCTTCCAACGAGGAACTCAAGAGCGCCATTATTTTATTGGTGGATGACAACCTTCAAAATGTGGAATTGATGCAAGCTTGGTTGGAATCCATGGAGTGCAAATTGTTCACCGCGCACGATGGAGTGGAAGCCATTGAAGCGGTTGGTCGTTGCAAGCCTGATTTAATTTTGCTCGATGTCATGATGCCGCGCATGAGCGGTTTTGAAGTCTGTCGCAAAATCAAGCAGGATTCGGCTCTGCGCGACACGGTCATCATTATGGTGACGGCGCTGAATGAAGTGGGTGATTTTGAACGCGCCGTGGAGTGCGGTTGTGACGACTTTCTCACCAAGCCAGTGAACAAGTTGGAGTTGATCACGCGTGTGCGCAGTTTGTTGCGCGTGCGTTTGTTGAAGCGGCGCGTTGAAGCGCTGCTAAAAAGTCCGCGCCTTTAAAAATCAAACTGCAAGAGATGCAATTTCAAAAATCGTGAAGGCGATTTGCTTTTTATGTCCTTCATAACAACAAGACAGCATTGGCGAGATGAAATAGAAATGGGTTGGTGGGACGGCGGCCGTCGGGGGTCAAGCCGCAGACCGCCGCCACACAACTGCTGGGGTGTCGCCAAGCCGCGTCCAGTGGCTATCCACTCCGCGCGGCTCAAGCGTCATGCTTAAATGATCCAAGTATCGGCGAAGCGCGTGCCAGTCGAACGTCGATAAAAATTCGCGCAGCGCTGAAGGGTTGATTCGTTGAATGGACTCGATCAATTGTTCTTTGCTCTGCATCGCGTGCTCCTAGCCGAATTGGCGTGAGACTTCATCGAACAAAGCATGGCGCGTGCCGCACATTTTTTTCTATTTCAAAACAAATTTCTCAATCTTTGCGCTTGCCTCTACAGCATCTTGTGGCAGAGTCCACGTCGCGCCACAAGTGGCTTGGATTGGCTGGATTTGCTTAAGAAACTGGGCGAAATGAAAGTTTGGCCGCATTGACATCTGGATAGACCTCAAAAATCTTGTCCAGCCGCGACAGCAGAATGGCTTGCACCATCATGCTGCGAAGTCCACATAAACGAACTTGCGCACCGTGCTTCTTCAGCTTGTTATGAATTTGAAGCAACGCGCCCAGGCCCATGCTGGACAAAATATCAAGCTTGGCGCAGTCCACCACAACTTGCGTGGCGCCGCTTTCAACATGCTTGGTGACTTCCTCAATCAGTTGCTGCGCGGTCCCACGGTTTAGTCCACCATCGGCGGCCACAACTAAAATCAAACCATCGCGTTCGGTGACATAGGTCTGCATGAATTAGTCCCGCACAACTTTCAGCGCGATTAAATCTTGAATGTCAATCAAACCGATGGGCTTTCCGTCCGTGTCCACCACGGGCAGTTCGTCCACGCGCAATTCCCGGATCATGCGCACCGCGTCGCGCACCAACGATTGCGCGGGCAAACAGCGCGGATGCTTGGTCATGCAATCGGCGATTGGTTTTTCAAGCGCCGCGGCGCCATGTTGATTGATCAAGCGCCGCACATCACCGTCGGTCAAAATACCGGCGAGTCTTCCGTGCGTATCGACCACCATCAACGCGCCAGCGCGCCGACCTTCACCGCATGTTTTCAGGGCGCTCTTCATGGTGGCTTCAAGCGGAACACAAGTTAAATTTTTTCCCACTTGAAAACGCAGCGCCTCGCTGACGGGTCGCAAGCCAATTCCAAGCATTCCACCAGGGTGAATCTTGTGAAAATCATCTGCTTTGAAATTATTTCTGCGCGCAACTGCAAGAGCCAACGCATCGCCAGCGGCCAACATGGTGGCGGTGGTGGCGGTGGGCGCCAAATTCAGCGGGCATGCCTCTTCAATGTCGCCAAGAGAAATATGCACGCTTGAAATCTTGGCCAAGCTCGTTTGGTTGCTCTTGGAAATGGCAATCCGAGTCACGCCATCGGCTTTCAGAATGGCGGCGAAGTTCAGAAGCTCATCAGTTTCACCGCTGTAGGAAAGCAGCAGCGCGACATCGTTGGAGCGGATGCGCCCAAGATCGCCATGCACGGCCTCGGCGGGGTGCACAAAATGACTGGGTTGGCCAAGGCTTGCGAATGTGGCAGAAAGTTTGCTGCCAATCAGGCCGGATTTTCCCATGCCGCTGACCACAACATGTCCGTCGCTCGATGTGATCAAATCAATGGCCTTCACAAAGTCCAGCGAATCCGCGCTGTTGTGAGAAATTCTCACGGCAAGTCGCGTAATGGCTTCAGCCTCTGAGCGAAGGACATCGGAAATAAATGCGGCCTCGTCGGTCACCATCTTTTCAGTCATCTGCAAAATGATAGCGAAAACAAGCGGCGACTTTGGTACAGTTTGTGCGTGGCAAGCGTCGACGAATATCTGGTCAAACTTTCGGCATTTGAAGGGCCGCTTGATCTGCTTTTGTTTTTAATTCGCCGCTCAGAGGTGGACATTCACGACATTCCAATCGCCGCCATCACCAATCAATATCTTCAGGTATTGAAGTCGGCGCAGGACATGGATGTTGAGCAAGCGGGCGAATTCCTTGTGCTTGCGGCCACTTTGGTGGAGATGAAAAGCCGTTTGCTTTCGCCCAAGCCGGAGCACGATGACTCGCAAGTTCTTCCAGATTCAAGCGCGCATGAGGATCCAAGGCGCGAATTGGTGCAGCAGTTGTTGGCGTATCAACGCTTTCGCACCGCGGCTGAAACGCTTGACTCGCTGCGCAATGAATTTTCAAATCGGTGGGCGGTTTCAGGAGTGGCGGGTGAAGTTCCAGCCGAAGACGGCGAGGCGACCACTGTTGAAGACGTGAAAGACATCGACATAGGCGATGTGCACTTGCTTGATTTGCTCGAGGCCTTTGAGCGCATCACTCTTGCCGTCGACTTCTCGCGCCTTGGCGAGCATCAAGTTACTTTTGACGACACGCCGATTGGTTTGCATCAAGATGATTTGGTGGATCGACTTGCGCGTTCGCCAGAGAGGCGCATGCGTCTTGACGCCATTTTTGAAGGACGCAATCGCATGGACCGCATTGGTTTATTCCTCGCGTTGCTTGAACTTGCGCGCGAGCAACGAATTCGCGTTCGCCAAGCGCAGGCGACCGAGCCGATCGAACTTGAATTGGTCGACAGCGCCGTGACGCTCACACCGTAATCAGCCACCGCCAAGACGTTCGCGTGGAGCCTCGCCATCTTTGGGTGAAACCACTGCGCCAACTGGTTTCAACGTGTCTAGATATTGCGCGGTGGCTTTGACAATGCTCTCTTGCAATTGCTTGGCCTTACCCACCGCGCCAGCTTCAAAACCATTGCAAATCACGCTGAATGTGGCGTAATGTCCGTTGACGCATTTCACAACTCCAGACAACGCGCACACGCCGTTGATGTATCCAGTTTTGCAATGTACGGAAAATTTGCTGCTGTCTAGATCATGAAATCGTTTCTTCACTGTGCCGCTTTCGCCACCAACGGCAAGAGTGGCGGTGAACACATTTCCAATTTTTTCGTCGCTGACCAAATCATTCACCCACGCGCTCAAAATGCTGGCGCTCACGCGATTCTCTTTTGAAAGGCCTGAGCCATCCACTGCGTCAAGTGAAGCGATATTCACTTTGTCGCCAATGTGGGAACGAACGCACTTTTCAACCGCGTCAGAACCATTGAGCCAAGTGCCGGGCGTTCCTGTGGAAACAAAGCCAATGCGTTTGATCAAGCATTCGGCGTATAAATTTTGGCTGTCAACATTGCAACGCGTCAGCACTGTTGCGATGGGAGTTCGAATAATTGGACCAACCGTGTCACCTTTTGAAATCGGATCCGCCGCGCTGGCTAAGCGAACAGACTTCACGGGAATACCGCCTTTGGTCAGGCGCTCCGCCAACAGTTGCGCGAAGAAATTGGAAGGGTGCGACAGCGTGATGCTGACGGGCTCCTCCAACGTTTTTTTACATTCGCCGTGAATGGTGAATGTGTTGGATGCGTCTTCGCGTTGAATCCAAAGTCCATCGTCCTTCCCCTTGGATTTCTTGGTCTGATTCACAATGGTGACAAAGTTGTTGCTGGGGCGAATGTTGAAAATCTCCGCGCCACGATCCGAAGGTTTTGCCCATAAATCAAGGCGATTCAGGTGGAATGTTATTCCGCCCACAGGCGCGCAGTAGTGCTCATTTAATTGATCGGCTGGCCAGCCCGCGGGAACATCAACGCGGTCAAAGATGCGGTCATCAATCACCAACTCACTGCATTGCGTCATGCCGGACGCCTTCGCGCCTTGCACCCACAAATCAAGCAAGGCCTCCGGCGTCATGCCGCTTTGTTGTTTGCCATCTTTATCCGTATGGATCATGCGCGCAAGAAGTTCTGGATCCGCGAACGATGGATCACCATCGCCAACAGCGATCAAGCGATCTCCATCGCGCAACAAGCGAGTTTGAAATACAAAGTCAGGTCCAAAGAGGCGCAGCGCCGATCCAGTGGTGAGCAATTTCTCATTGCTCGCTGGCGCCATCGCAGTGTCGGAATTAATGCGCACAAGTTCAATCGCGTCGTCGCCGCGAACGCTGACGGCCGTGGTTCCTTTTTTAGGTGACGATGTGTTGACCAATCCTTTCACGGTTGACGCAAGATCGGCGGCGGTAAGCGATGTGGTGGCAAAGAGACCCACGCACACGGCAACGCCGCAAGCGTGAAGCATGCGCGTTCCGGCGTGTGTTGAAAATGGTCTTGCGCACACTGTGCGCGGAGCATGAACAACGCCATGAAGTGTTGGCGCGACGCGACGATTTATTTTTGTTGAAAACACGCTTGTCTATCGGCTTCTTTCTGTGATCTGCTTCAGAAAGTGTAGTCAAGAAATCAGCGAACTTGCCATTGAAATCCCAGCGACAAATCCGCTTGCCCATGCCCACTGAAAATTAAATCCACCAATGCGGCCATCAACGTCCAAGACTTCGCCAGCTAGAAACAACCCAGGACATTTGCGGCTTTCCATGGTTGACAAATGCAACTCAACCAAGGGAACGCCGCCAGCCGTGACTTCAGCGTGTGTGAAGCCGCGGTCGCCGACAATCTCAACCGGCGCTCCGCACAATAGTTGAGCAAGAGCGCGGCGGCGATCGCGGTCAATTTGTTTGGCTGTTCGATCACTGGCAATGCCCGCGCTCTCCAGCAATGTTTTGGCAAGTCGCTCAGGCAACTTCTCACGTAGGCGCGACAAAACGGTTTGCGCCTTGGCTTCGAGCAGCCACGCGTCGGCATCATCAAGTGAGCAACTTGACTTTGCATTCTGTTTCAAATGGGACAAAAAACACAATTGCAGCGACGCGTCAGGATCACGAGTTCGCTCCATCATGAGATGGCGACTGATGTCCAGCACGGCCGGACCTGAAAGTCCAAAGTGCGTGAACAGCATGGAGTTGGTGAACGAGGTGATGTGTTTTCCTGTTCCAGAAACAACGCGAACTTCGGCTTCCAAAGTGAGTCCACTGAGCGTGCGCACCCAATGGTTTGCGTCGGCAACAAGCGGAACAAGCGAGGGAATGACATGTTGTGTGACAGTGTGGCCCAATGATGTGGCCAGTTCCAAACCAAGCCCGTCAGAGCCAGACTTGGGCAAACTTTTTCCGCCGCTACACAGGGCCACTGTGCGCGCTCGCAACTTTCCCCATGTGCCAGCAACTTCAAAGCCTCCATTTGATAGCGGCGTGATGGTTTGCACGCGCATGGGCCAGCGAATATCCACGCCCGAATCACGCGCGGCTTGCAGCAAGGCGTTGAGCACGGTGTGGGCGTCGTCGGTAGTTGGAAATAATTTGCCAGTGTCCTCTTGCTTCAGTTCAACGCCAAGATCTTTAAAAAAAGAAATGCAATCGGCAACAGTGAAGCGCGACAACACGCGGCGAATGGCGGCGGGGGTGCTGCCCGCGTAGTCCTGCTCGCGCACAGCATGATGCGTCACATTGCAGCGACCTCCGCCAGCCACCAGAATTTTAATTCCAATTCGCGGCGCGCCGTCAAGCGCGACAACGCGCAACGCTGAGGGCGGTTGGTTGAGCCCGGTGTTTGTGCGCGCGGAGTCTATGTCTGCATGGGCGCTGGATTGAAGTGTGGCGCTTGCATGTCCCGCGCGCGCCGCGTGAATGGCGGTCATTAAGCCCGCCGCGCCAGCGCCAATGACCGCGACATCCACGTCAAATTCATTCAAATTCCGCGGCATTTCGCTCATCGATTGGCTTCGCCGACATCACGCTTTGCGTCTTTTGAAATGGTCAGCGGAGTCAGTTTGGGTTTCTTCACGCCCGGCTTGGCGGTGCAACTTGGGCAAGATGGGGACGCTCCATTTGAAGGAAGCAATGGTCGAAGCACCGCGTACAAACCGGCAAGCGCGACCAACGACACAATCCAAAATTGGATTTCATCCCAAGGCATTTAAAATCCTCCTGTCAAAAGTATTTGTCGAACAATCCACGCCATGCTCCAGGCCAATCCGCTCATCCATGCAAATTGCAATAGTGGCCATTTCCATGATTGCGTTTCGCGCCGCACCAACGCCAACGTGGGAAGGCATTGCATGGCCAATGTGAAGAACACCAACAACGCGGCGGCCGTTGGAATGGTGAACAATAAAGTTCCATCCGCTCTGCGGTTATGCGAAAGTCTTTCAAGCAGTGACGCCTCATCATTGGAATCGGTTGATGAAATAATCATGAGCGTGCTTACAAAAACTTCACGCGCTAGAAAGCTGGTCAGCACCGCCACCGTGAGTTGATGGTCAAACCCAAGCGGACGGAAAAGTGGTTCTGCAACCACGCCAATTTTGCCGGCCATGGAGCCAAGTTGTTGATCACGTGATTCTTGCAAAACAGCCGCATGTTCAAGCGATTTTACAAGTTCAGGATTGGGGTTGGCTTGATGCGCCACCACACTTGTCTCGGCACGCATCTTCAACACTTCGGCTGATGGCGCAACCTTTGGATAGGCGCTCAGCCACCACATGACAACGCAGATGGCCAAGATCATGGTGCCCGCGTTCTGAATGAACAACACTCCGCGGTCATACATGACCCACAATGCAATTTTAAAACTTGGTTTGCGATACGGCGGCATCTCCAACAACATGGGGCGCGCCGGACCCTTGAGCAATGTGCGGCGAACAAGAAGCGCGCTGAGCAATCCCGCAATGGCGCCTGTTGCGTAGCACCCAACAAATGCAAGGCCCGCAAGCCACGGTCGACCTGTGAACAAAAGAGAGATCAACAAGACATAGACAGGTAAGCGTGCGGTGCAACTCATGAATGGCGCCACAAGAATGGTGGCCAGGCGATCCTTGGCATCAGGAATAAGTCGCGTGGACATAATGCCCGGCAACGCGCAGGCATGGCTTGAAAGAAGTGGCACAAACGCTTGGCCAGGCAAGCCGAATCGGCGCATGAATTTGTCGGCGGCAAAGGCGGCGCGCGCCAAATAACCGGAATCTTCTAGCAGCGAGAGCAAGAAGAAAAGCAGGCATATTTGCGGCAAAAACACCACGGTTCCAGCCACGCCGCCAATGATTCCATCCACGAACAAGTCGCGCAGTGGACCCGCGGGCATGGCGTGTCGCAGCCAATCGCCGGTGATTCCAAAAATAAAGTCAAGGCCCTTCATTGGAAATTGCGCCAGCCAAAAAATACTGGCAAACAGAAGGCTCATGACCACAATAAATGCCGCCAGTCCGGCAACGGGGTGCGTCAGCGCCCGGTCAACGCGATCGGTCACGCGGCTTGCGGATGACATGCGTCCGCTTGCAACTTCAGCAAGCACGTCATTGGCCCACTTGGCCAAGTCTGATTCACTCACTGTGGAAGCGGGCAGATGATGCAGACGCTCTTCGAATGCTTCCAATGAAATTCCGTGCAGTGCGGCGCGCAACGCGGCGTCGGCAAGTTCGCTTACGCCTTCGCCAGTGCGACCGCTGGTGATCACCACTGCGCATCCCAAACATTCTGAAAGAGCCGCGGCGTTCACGCTGAATCCTTTGCGCCGCGCATCATCGCTCAGCGTGACCGCGATCACGCACGGCATTTTCCTGCGCAACGCGTGTGAAGCGAATCGCAATGACCTGGAAAAATTGGTGGCGTCGGCAATAATCACGGCCACATCCGGCGCGACATCGCCAATGCGTCCATCCAAACAATCGCGGCACAATTTGCTTTCAGGAACCTCCAGGCTCAATCCGTAAATGCCAGGAAGATCCATAATTTCAAGCGCGCCGTGCGTTGCGGCGCATAGACCCACACGGCTTTCAACAGTGGTCCCGGGAATATTCGCGGTGCGCGCGCGCGAGCCACACAGTCGATTGAACAATGTTGTTTTGCCAGTGTTGGGTTGACCCAGCAACGCCGCGCGTGGAGGGCGCTCGGTGGAGTACACCCGTTCCAATTCAATATCTTCAGGCTGCTGGGCAGCCATCGCAGGGTTTCACAAAAACTTGGCTGGCGACTGATCCGCATAATCCGACGCGTGTTCGTTCCACTTCAACAATGCATGGCGCTCCGGCTTTGCACACTTTCAATTCGCATGATTCATGAATTCCCATGGCTCGAAGAAGGCATCGATCGGCTTCAGGGAGAGTGGTCAACGAGTCTGCGTCAATCAATGCGCGTTGACCGCGCAACAGTTGAGTCAATGGAATTCGATTTCCATTGTTTGGTTCATTGCTTGCGTGTGTTGAGGAAGGAACAACCATCATGTTGTAGTGTACGAGTGCCGCCACAATCGAGCAAGAACAAATCTCATTTGTTCAATGTGGCGCACGTGGTTTACTTGCTTTCGTGGGCAGCGCCATGCGCCGAGTTTTTCTCCGTATAGAGCCTTCCAACTGACAATTTAAATTTGAACGTGACACACGGACCAACCAATGGTGGATTGTCAAAAGTATTCGGCTCCAGCATCTCCGGGTCTAGCTCCAGCAAGGGCTCCAGCGTGGCGCTCATTTTCCAGATCACATCTTTGTCGGGCACCGTGGTTGCAAGTTGTGGTGCGTTGCTTTTTAAGATGCTGGCAAATGTGACACGACCATAATTCAATTTATTGTCAGGTGAAATACATTGAAATTCAAATTCTTGATTTGGACCATTCGCCGCGCCAAGTTCCGTCACGCGACCGCGCCAATCAATGGAATAGGTGGTTCGATTGATCGCGTCCAGCCAGTCCTTGGCCTTTGCCAAATACGTCTGACGAGTTGCCTTGTTGTCTTTCTCCTGTGGTAAAGCCACGCGTTTTTTCGCCATGTCCTGGGCAAATTTTTTATTGAAGAAATCCAAAACAGCGATTGGGTTTCCCATGAAATCGGCGGCGGGATTGGCTTGGATTGGAGCGGATGTTGGCGGGTTCGGCGGAGTGACTGGCTTGGCAGTCGCGGCCTCAAGTTCTTTGATGCGCTTCTGGGCGGCGGCGAGTTCATCGCGCAACTTCTGATTCTCCGCCTGGGCCTCTTGCAACTTTTCCGCTTCGGTTTGGTTTTCCATTTGAGCGGCCGCGGGTTGACCTGTAAATACAAAAAGAATTGCGCAAAGAAGAATTGATTTCATATTGCAATCAATCCTACCCATTCGAAATTGGAAATGGTTTGTTGGCTATCCTTTCAGCATGACCGCAGTCCATCAACTGGTTGAGCGCGCGCGTCGAAGATTGCAAGTGAGCGAATCACTGGCGGTCGCCGCAATGGCCTTGCCCGTGGCGGGTTGGGCCATGTTGGCTTGGATACTTTTTTCACGCTTGTTCTTTCAAGGAAGCGTCACCGGGTTTATGTCGTCGTTGACAATGGTGATCGCGTTGGGAGCCGCCGTGTTTGCGGCGTATTGCTCGCTTCTTTTCTGGATTCGTGGTTTGCCAACGCGCGCCTCCGCGGCTGCGCAACTGGATGAGCGTTTGAATTTGTCCAGTCGAATGACCACCGCGCTTTTTGTGGAAACTCGCTCCGATGAATTTGCAAAAGCCGCCGTGGAGGACGCCAACCGTGTGGCGCTTGAATTGAAAAATACTCAGATGTTGTCGCGCGCATTTGCATTTCACTTTGGAGCCGAGTGGAGATTGTCCGCGGTCACCGTGACGTTGGTCGCAGCCGCATGGTTGTTTTTGCCGCACTGGAATTCCTTAGCAAGGAAAAAAGATGCGCAATTCTTGCAAGACACTGTTTCTCTAGAAAAAGCATTGGCTGCGGAGCAAAAATTAAGTGACGCCATGCAAAGCGCAATGCAGGTTGCGGCGCTTGATGCATCCATCGCGAAAACTTTAGAGTCATCACGGGAAGTTCTTGAGCAATCACATCAGCAGGCGGCTACTCCCGATGAACGTGAGGCGCGGGCATTTCAACAACAAGCGTTGTTGGCGGCGGCCTTGGAAAAAGCGACTCAATCGGAGACGTTGGCTTCCAACGAATCGCTCAAGGATGCGCTTTCAGAATTGGCCATTGAACAAGGGGAAGAGCGTGACTTGTTGGCGGCATTAAAGCGTGGCGATTTTGAAGCCGCCGCAAAAGAGGCGCAGAAACTCGCTGACAAAACCAAAAGCGCGAATGCAGCGGAGGCCGCCTCGGCCAAGCAGGCATTGGAAAAAGTAGCCGCCGCGTTGAACAAGCAAGGCGCCGTTGAGGCGGCAAAAGCCAATCAAAATGCCTCAAATACCAATCAGAAAGCTGGCCAGAAATCAACCGCGGCTTCCATGAAGAAATCCATGGCAAACAGCAAGCAGTGCAACAACATGGGCAAAGCATGCGATGAGGCGGCGGGTGGCAATATTAAAAATTTAATGGACTTGCTTAAGAAAGGTTCCGCGGCGTCGAGTAACAAAAACAGTTTGTCCAAATCACTTGCGGCGTGTCGCAGTCCTGGTTCACAGTCTGGTGGATCTCGCGCGAGTTCCGGTCAATCCACTCCCAAACTTTCCGATGAACCCGACGCTCGCAAGACGCAATTCAACAGCGAGGACATGATGAGTGAATCACAGGATCTTGACGCCGAGCCAATCGCGCGCGACTTTGTTCAAGGAACTGGAACCAGTGGCGAGGAGTCCACGCGCAAGCTCACGGTGATCGAGCGACAAGTGCAAGCGGGACTGGAGGAAGGCTCCGAAGAGGATCAAGTTCCCGCGGCGCTGCGCGAGGCGCATCAAAAATATTTTTCACAGTGGAAGAAAAAAATCGACGCGGTGAAAACAAATGCTGATGTGCAACAAGCCGCTCCATCAACCGCGCCACCAATCAAGCCCTCATCCAATGCGTCAACAACGCCGCCAACCATTCCATAGTTGTATGACCAATTCGCCACAACAAAAGGTCTTCCGTGTGGATTTCATTTGAACACCCCGCTTGGTTGATGTTGCTTGTGCTGCTTGCGCCAATTTGGTTTTTGGCGTTTCGCGGCTTGCGATGGCATGTTTCAACTCGGGACGTGGTCGCGGCGTCCATCCGCAGTGTGGTCATTGTGCTTCTTGTCGCTGCGTTGTCCAAACCAAGTTTGGCTGAATCAAGTGATGGAATTTCCGTGGTGGTGGTTGCGGACGCCAGTCGTTCCATTTCAAGCGCCACCCGAACCGCCGCGCAAGCGTGGTTGCAAGATCGCGCGGCAGATCGCTCAAGCGCGCGTGATCGATTGGGCGTGGTGACATTCGCCAAGAGCGCGGAGATTCAAAGCAAGCCCGAGCCGTTTTCAAAAATAAATATCATGACCCATTCGGAAGATGCTGTTGGAAGCGATTTGGCAGCGGGCGTTCGCATGGCCATGGCGCTCATGCCGCGCGACACACGCAATCGCATTGTGCTTTTAAGCGATGGCAACGAGACATCTGGAAATATTCTGGAGGCCGCGTTGGTTGCCCGCGCCGCGGGCGTGGCGATTGATGTTGTACCGTTGCAAATCGGATCCGCCAACGACACCATGGTGGAATCGTTGCGCGCGCCAACTCGTGCCCGACGCGGTCAAAGCATTGACGCCAAATTGATCATTCGCGCGCAGAAGCCAATTGATGGGCGAATTCGCTTTGAAATTGATGGCGAGGCGATTGATCTTGATTCCAAAAATGCCAGCAACGCAATGGCAATTCACTTGGAGACGGGTCCCAACGTCATCACTATTCCCGTCGCGTTGCCGCGCTCTGGTGTTGTGCGCATGAAAGCCATCTTTGAACCGCTTGATCCAACCGCCGACGCGATCGCGGAAAATAATGTCGCCTCCGCGCTCACATTTGTTTCTGGCGAGGGGCGCATTCTCATCGTGGATGATTCCGGCGCAGAGACGCAGTCCTTCGCGCAAGCATTGCGCGCCAGTCAACTTGATGTGCAAGTTGCAAGCGCCACGGTTCTGACGGATCCATCCGTCGCTGGAAGTTACGACGCAATCGTGCTTGCAAATATCGCGCGTTGGAGTTTGGATCAAGCCGCAGACCACGCGCTTGAAGTTGCGGTGCATGATTTAGGAGTTGGACTTCTCATGATTGGTGGCGACCATTCATTTGGCGCAGGTGGTTGGACTGACAGCGAAACCGCAAAGGCGCTTCCAGTGGAAATGAATCCGCCACAAGAGCGGCAGCTTCCGCGCGGCGCGTTGGCGTTGATTATTGATTGCTCTGGTTCCATGGGGAGTCCTGTCGCGGGCAGCAACATGGATCAGCAACAATGCGCAAATGAAGCCGCAATTGCGGGTATTCGCACATTGTCAGCGGGCGATCAAGTGACCGTCATCGCCTTTGATGATTCCTCATCGGTGGTGGTGCCGTTGATGAATGTGGAGAACCCCGACGCCATCGCAAAACAAATTCGACGCATTGTTCCCCGTGGTGGAACAAATTTATTTCCCGCGATTGATTTGGCGGCCAAGGAACTTGAAGCCTCGAAACAGTCCGTGAAGCACATTGTGATTTTAACTGACGGACAAACGATGGGTGAACCCGATGAAGGAATTCGCAAGGTTCAATTGTTGGCGCGCAAAGGCATTTCTGTTTCAACTGTGTCCATTGGAGATTCCACAAATGATCCGCTGCTAGTTGATCTGGCGAAGGTGGGTGGTGGCCGTTGCTATCCAGTGAAGTCGCAGAACGCGCAACTTGTGTTGCCGCAAATCTTCATCAAGGAAGCCACCGTGCTGAATCGAAGTTTGCTGGCGGAAGGTTCGTTTGCGCCAAGTGCATCCGGGCAAAGTCCGCCGGGAGTCGCGCTTTCCAAATCCTGGCCGCAACTTGCGGGCTATGTCATGACCGCGGCGCGGGGTGGACTGGCGCAAAATGCGTTGGTGATTGCAAGCAAGGACAATGCCGATCCGCTTTTTGCATGGTGGAATTACGGCGTTGGTCGTTCGGCGGCGTTCACCAGCGATCTGTCATCGCGTTGGGGTTCGGCGTGGGTTGCGTGGAGTGGCTATCAGCCGTGGTGCGCGGGTGTGGCGCGTTGGTTGCTGCGTCAAAGCGCTTCCATGGACACTTCGTTGACCACTCAACTTGATGGTGATGACGCGATTGTTGAACTTTCAATTCGTGATGACGCGCAATCTTCCGCTGCAACCACTGTGGCCACCGCGAAAGTGTTGGCGCCTGATGGCTCCATGAGCATCTTGCCGCTTCGCCAAGTGTCGCCTGGAAGATGGTCTGCCAAATTTCCAACCGACGCTTCTGGCGCGTATTTGGTGAACGCGGCTTTGCAGCAGGGCGCGAATGATCGCCCTGTTTTTGTGCAAGCGGCGGTGAATGTCTCGTATCCACGCGAGTTTAAATTTCAGCGGGAAGATCAGGCTAAATTGGCTCAAGTGGCTCAAAGTTCTGGCGGGCGGCTTCTGCAATTGGGCGACACCAATGTGAAATTATTCGAAGCCGGCGGGACGCTTCCAGCGCAATCGCTGCGCCAAGTGTGGGACATTCTTTTGTACGCGGCTGCTCTGCTCTTTATTGTTGATGTCGCCGCGCGTCGTTTGGTCTTTGAAAAGCGCGCCGCGCACACAACTGTCAAGGTCAATGTTGGACAAGTGGCGCAAGCGTGGAGGACCGCAAGAAAGCGCGCCGCTGACAATATGTCGAATACTGGCTTGTCTAGATCGTCATCGGTTGTGTTGGATCAAGTCTTTGCGAGCAACGCGCGGGTCAATGAGGAAGTTGATTTGAATTCGTCGGGGTCTCTGAACGCGAATGGTGATCGCTCCATGGACTCATCAATCTCAGGCGCGGAAATTCCCCTGGATCAACTTCCGCCGCTAGAGCGATTGCGAGAAGCCAAGCGCCGAGCGCGCGCCGACCGTGATTCCGACACCAAGGAGCCACAGTCATGAGCGAGGGGTCGAATGTAAAACGCGATATTCCCGCGGAATGCGAGGCATTTCGCGACATGGCCGCGGGCTGGAAAAACTCAATTTGCACACGCATTGTTGGTCTTGGCGATTCGCTGGAGCAAACATTGTGGTGCTTGCTTGCCAATGGTCACATTCTATTGGAGGGCGTGCCCGGTCTTGGTAAAACATTGTTGGTGCAAACTATTTCGCAATCCGCCGGGTTGCGCTCCACGCGCATTCAGTGCACGCCAGACTTAATGCCCGCGGATGTGTTGGGCACCACTGTCTTGGTGGAGGACCTCCAACATGGTCGGCGCGAACATCGATTCCGTCCTGGTCCCGTCTTCACGCAAATTCTTTTGGCCGATGAACTCAACCGCGCGACGCCACGGACACAGTCCGCCTTATTGGAAGCAATGCAAGAGCGTTCCGTGAGCGTGGGTGGAACAACGTACGCGCTTGAAAAACCATTTTTGGTTTTGGCCACGCAGAATCCAATCGAGCAAGAAGGAACGCATCCACTTCCAGAGGCGCAACTGGATCGCTTCATGGCCAAGATTGAAGTTCCAACTCCCTCACGCGAGGCGCTGCGAACAATTCTTGAGCGCACCACAAGCTTGCCATTGCCACCATTGACCGCCACCATCAACGCCGCCACATTGATCGCGGCGCAATCGTTGGCCAAAGAAGTGATCACCGCGCCGCATGTCATGGATTGGGCCATTCGTTTGGTGCTTTCAACCCAGCCCGATTCGGCCTATTTTAGCCCAAAAGCCAAGCGATTCATTCGTTGTGGCGCAAGTCCACGCGCCGCGCAAAGCATGATCGCCATGGGCAAGGTGCGCGCCTTGCTTGCAGGTCGTTACGCATTATCTATTGATGATTTGCGCGCCGTGGCGTTGCCCGCGCTTCGACATCGATTGGCGTTGACCTTTGAAGCTGACGCCGATCAAGTGGACTCCAATGAAATTGTGCGACGGCTTGTGAAAGCCATGCCATTGGAGGCGCCGTGAGTGTAGAAAACACAACTAGCGCCATCACTACGCTCAACGATCTGCTTGACCCGTCATTGGTTGCGTCGCTTGATCGCCTTGATCTCATGAGCAAAAAAATGTTGCAAGGACGAATGCAAGGCGAGCGTCGAAGTCGTCGCCGCGGGCAAGGCATGGACTTCGCGGATTTCCGTCCCTACGCGGCCGGTGATGATTTGCGATTTGTCGATTGGAATATTTACGGTCGACTTGATCGACTCTTCCTGAAGATGTTCCTAGAGGAGGAGGATCTTGGTTTGGTGATCGCCATTGACGGCAGCGCCAGCATGGATTCTGGCACGCCACATAAATTTGATGTCGCGCGCCGCATCGCCATGGCGCTGGGCTATGTTGGATTGGTCAATCAACACCGCGTCACGTTTGCGTTGCTGCAAGACGGCCACGCCAATAGTCTCAGTGGCTTGCGTGGTCGACGTCGAACCGCCGACGCGGCGAGTTGGTTAATAAGCCAAAAAGCCGCTGGAACAAGCGGTTTTGACAGCGCGTGTCGCGCCTTGGCATCCGCGCGCCTGGGCCGCGGAATGGTGATTGTCATCAGCGATTACTTGCTGCGTGAGGGATACGAAAATGGCTTGCGCGCCTTGGCCGCGCGTGGTTGGGATGTATTCGCGCTTCAAATTCTGTCACCACAAGAAGTGGATCCACGAGCGGGCGATCAAAGCCCTGATGTGCGTTTGGTTGACAGTGAAAATAAAAGCGAAGTGGAGATCACGCTCACCTCATCCGTTGTGCGCGACCAGAAGCGGCGGTTGGAAAGTTTCAATGCAACTTTGCGTGAGACCTGTCTGAAATTAGGCGTGCGACAAATGACCATCGACACCGCAGTTAATTATCAAAAATTTTTACTTGAGTCATTGCGCAGGCAGGGGCTTCTCAAATGACGCTGCTGACTCCCATGATGGGTTTGATCGCGGCGTTGATTGTTGTGCCATTATTGGTGGCGTTGTACATGTTGAAATTGCGCCGCACGCGACGCGACATTTCAAGCACGCTCTTATGGAAATCGCAAACAGAGGATGTGCGCGCAAATGCTCTGATGCAACGGTTGCGACTTTCGCCTTTATTTCTGCTTCAATGCTTGCTTTTACTGTTGCTTGCGCTCGCGCTTATGCAACCTGTTCTCAATGGATGGACTCGTCCAAGTGGTCGTGTGGTGTTGTTGATCGACCAATCCGCCAGCATGCAAACGCTTGACGCGCCCGGCGCAACAACGCGCTTGGATGAGGCAAAACGATTGGCGATCGCGCAAACTGAATCGTGGCAGGGCGGAGGCCTCTTCGCGGCAAGTCCGCCAGAAGTTATGGTGATTGCCTTTGCGCAGGAAGCATCCGTGCGCATTCCATTTACCACCAATCCCACTCGAATTCGCGAAGCCATTCAAGCCATTGAATCAACCGATCAAACCACCTTGATTGCGCCAGCGATTGCGCTGGCCCGCGCATTTTCAAATGAGAACGCCAGCGAGATCGCGTCGGAAAAAAATCAATCCATTGAATCACCACTTGCCATGCAATTGATCAGTGACGGCAATTGTCCAGACCTTGCGCAGTTGGCTTTGCGCAAAAATGAAACGCTTTCCTGGATTCGCTGCGGAAGTCCGGCCACCATGAATCAAGGACTTTCCGCCGCGGGCGCGGAGCGGCGCAATGATGACCCAACATTGGTCAGCGCTTTCGTGGCTCTGCGAAATGACTCGGAAATGCCCGCAAATCGTGAAGTTCAAGTGCGAAGCAATGGCACGCTGATTGCAAGTTCCCCCGAACCAATCACCATTGCAGCCGCCACAGGTCAAGGCGCGTTGCGCATGCCTGGCGCGCAGAAACTTTCGTTCACACCATTCACGCTCGCCAACTCCGGCGTGCTCAGCGTGTCCTTGATTCCAGAGGACGCATTCACAACAGATGACCACGCCGTGATCGCCATTCAGGATCAACAGGCAATTCGAATTCTGTTGGCTGGTTATGATGCCGCGGTTGAATCTTTGGTTGAGAGTTTGCCAGGCGTCATTGTGCAGCAAATTTCTTGCCAAGATTTCAGTCAGCGCGTTGCGGCGGACGCGAATTGGACAGAGTCATTTGACGTGGTGATCTCTGTTGAGTGCGAATTACCAACATTGACCGCTGGACGTTGGTTGATCTTTGGTAAGCCGCCTTCTATCGCAAGTCTGAACGCCTATGGCGCGCAGCCAAGACAAGCTGTACGAACATGGAAGAGCGACCACAAGACAATGGCGCAAAGTCAATTTTCAGATCTTGTTGTCGATCACGCCGCGGCCATTGCGCCAACAAGTGATTGGACCGCGTTGCTGGAAGGTTCAAAGGGACCGCTGATTGTCTCGGGCCGCACGGACAATGCAACGGTGATGTATGTCGCCTTTCTTCCCATGGATTCCAACTGGCCATTTCAAAGAAGTTTTGTCAATTTCACGGGGCAATCCATTGAATTTCTGGGAGCGCTTGGAAGCGCCGTCACCAGTGAATCTTTGGAGCCGGGCGCCACATTGCGCATGCGCGTGCCTCGCGGTTCGACGCAGGTTGTTGTGACCACTCCCAACGGGGATCGTGTCGCTCAAAATCCATTTGATGGCGAACTGGTCTTCGGTCCCTTGCGCAATGTGGGCGTGTACAAGGTTGACTATCTCGATCCCGCAGGCAAGAACAAATCACGAGTGTTCGCGGTCAACTTGACTGACGCGGCGGAATGCAATGTCGCAGCCGCTGAGCAACTGAACATTCCTGGCGGCGAACTTCAACCCAAGGCCATCGGATTTTCAACGCTCGCCATTTGGCCGCTAGTGGTATTGGTTGTGCTATGTCTGCTCATTGTGGAATGGTTCATCTATTATCAAAACGGAGGTGCTGCATGAGTGCGTTGATATTCAAGTATGAACATCGTGGACAGCATGAGTCGCTGATTGTCAGTGGCGGTATTGATGTCCAAACATTTCCGCTGTTCGAGGCAGCCGTGGAAAATCTGGCCGCAAATGGAACAGGCGTGTTGGACATTGATTTGCGCGATGTGGATGTGTTCAACTCCCCGGCGGTTGGAGCGCTTGTCATGTTGAGCGCGCGCCGGCGTGGGCATGGCGGAATCATGCATCTCATTTGCAAGCCCGATGGAGCCGTGGCTCCCATCATTCGAAGAGCGCGATTAGAAGGCGTTTTCAGCATGAAATTGCTGCCGGCCGACTGACTCGCTTTGGCCCTTACATGGCTCGAAAAAATTTCGCCAATCACGCGTCGCAAGTCGTATGATCAAATCATGAACGCAGACCGCATCGCACAATTTGAAAAAATGGCCGCCGCTGATCCCACAAACGAGATGGCGCACTTCAGTTTGGGAAACGCCTATTTGCAAACGCAGCGTTTCGCCGAGGCTTCCAAAAGTTTGCAACGCTGCCTGGAACTTGTTCCTGACATGAGCAAGGCGTGGCAGTTGTGCGGCCAAGCGGAAATTGGCGCGGGTTGGACCGATCGCGCCGTGGTCACGCTGACCAAGGGTTATGAAATTGCGGCAAGCAAGGGTGATCGCATGCCGCAGCAAGCCATGGCGGAATTGCTTCGATCAATCGGCCGCGAGCCACCGAAAGTCATTTCTCCATCGGAGGAAGAAACCGCCGAGCGTCTGCGCACATCTGGAACATTCGTGTGCACGCGCACAGGTCGACCAGGCACGCAACTTGAAATCGCGCCCATGCGAGGTCCCGTGGGCGAGTGGATACAGAAAAACATTTCCGCCGAAACGTGGAAGAATTGGATTGGTCAAGGCACCAAGGTCATCAATGAGTTGCGCCTGGATTTCTCGCGCGACAAGGACCAAGAGGTCTACGACCAGCACATGAATGAATACTTGGGATTGGACGGGCCAACGCTGGACAAAATTCGCGCTGGCGAAAAAGTGGCCAACTGAAATGGCGTTCAAGCCATCGTCCATTCTTGCAACACGCATCGCGGGTCTTGAACTTTCTTCACCGCTCATCGCCGCCGCGGGTACGGCGGGTGTTGTGGACGAACTCGCCGACGTGATGGACTTGAATATTCTGGGCGCAATTACCACAAAAAGCATTACTCCCGAATCGCGTGAAGGCAACGCGCCGTGGCGCTTGATACAAACCAACGCCGGCATGCTCAACGCGATCGGCCTTGCTAATCCAGGTCTGGAAATTTTCGCGCGCGACTACGCACCCAAGGCGGCGCGACTTCCATGCCGCGTGATTGGTTCGGCCGCGGGCCACAGCGCCGATGAGTTCGCGCGCGTCGCCGCGGGCTTGATTCACTGCGGCATGTCCGCGGTTGAATTGAATGTGAGTTGCCCCAACACATCAACGGGCCGCTTGCACGGTGGCGATCCCCAATCACTTTCGCAATTGATCAAAGAAGTGCGCCCGCATGTTCCAACTGGAAAGTTGTGGATTAAACTTCCACCCGATGGTCCAACCGTCGCGCTTGCCGCCGCGGCCATTGAAGCTGGCGCCGACGCGCTGACCATGTGCAATACCTATCCCGCCATGAAGATTGATCCTGTCACTCGTAGACCCGTGCTTTCAAATGGGCAGGGCGGACTTTCTGGTCCCGCCATTCATCCAATCATTGTGCGGCTGGTATATGAGGTTTACAAAAATGTCGCCAAGGCCGCAAACATTCCCATTATTGGGTTGGGCGGCATTCTGAATTGGCAAGACGCCGCCGAATTGATTGTCGCGGGCGCAAGCGCTGTGTCCATGGGCACCGCATTTTTTGTGGACCCAACAATTCCCAAAGCTGTCTCCACAGGTTTAACCAAGTGGTGTCAACAGCAGGGCGTGAAAAATATTTCAGAGTTGGTTGGCGCGGCGCACGTCGCCTAACTGCAATTCAGGTGCTTTTCGCAACAGGCTTGCGCTTGGCGGCGGCTTCTATTTCAGCCATTTCCAAGTACAAAATGCGCTTGCATGAAAGGCACTGGACTAATGAAGTTCCATCGCCAAGCAGACGCGAATACAACTGGTATGGAATTTCAACATTGCACGCGGTGCAGGCGTATTCACGCGAACGCGCGTCCACGGTCATCACTGGTGACACCGCTTCGCCGTCATGAATGTTCGCAACCTCATCAAAGATGCTCATGGATGTCGCTGGAACATGCGACGCGGCAGCAGCGCGTTCGCGATCAAGTTCGCCAAGACGCGCGCCAGTTTCCTGCGTGCGCTCATTCATTTCAGCGGCCGCTTTGTCGCGCAGCGTGGTTCGCTCCGCCAACTTGGTGTCAAACTGCGCAATGCGAGCGAGCAATTGTTCCACTTTTTCCATTTGCGCAATGGCCTGTTGTTCAAAATTATCTTTTTGCAACTCAAGCGATTTCAGGCCGCTCAAAATCGCGGCGTACTGCTTGGTGTTGCCGCTGTTGTTCAACTCGTCGCGCATTTTTTGAATTTGAACACCAACGCCGTTGGCTTCCATTTCCAAGTTGGCGACTTGGGCCTGCGTGTGCTTGCGCTGCAACTCAACTTCGTCGCGCTGCGCAAGCAAATCTTTCATCTGCGTTTCTTGCGTCTTTAAATAATGATGGGCTGAATCCAGTCGACCTCGAAGCGCGCGCACTTGGACATCGACACTGTGAAGAGCAAGAATTTGTTCCATTAATGACATGCAGAATTTCCTTTAAGAAGTTTAAGAGTAGCAAGGAACCACGAATGCTCCCAAGTGAATAGCTGAACTTTGGGAGTGGATCAATGGCAATCAAGCCACTGTGATTTGGGGCTTTCGGCGCAAGGATTGCGCAAATACGCTGCAATTACAGTATTGGTGATGAAGATTTGGCAAGCAACCACAACGCCAATGGCGCGGTTGGAAGCAGGCTGTCCATGACATCAAACACGCCGCCCATTCCAGGCAGAATGCGCCCAGAATCTTTGGCCATGGCCTCGCGTTTCAGAATGCTTTCCGCCAAGTCACCCAACATGCCAATGAAAGCCGCGAGCGCGCCAAACAAAACTCCAACAAGAATTGGTTTTTCAAGGGCGATGGTCAACGCCGCGCCAACCACGCAACTCAGCAGAATTCCACCCACAAGTCCTTCCCAACTTTTCTTTGGCGATACCCACGCCGCCATGCGATTTTTTCCAAGCACAACTCCGGTGAAGTACGCGCCAATGTCGCCTGACTTCACCGTCAGCACCGCCCATGCCAACGCCCATGCGGGAAGAGTTGATCGCATATCGATCCAGCAAGAAGGAAGCCATCCAATCCATACGGAAATTAAAACCCAATAGCCCAAACCTGTCAGAGCGGCGAACCATTTTTTGCTCAGCGCCGCAATCAATGAAGGCAACAGAGTGAGCAACAAAATATTGCTCGCCAACCATGTGATAATGACCCACTCAAAAGAATGCGCGCATCCCAAAATGAATGCATTAAGGGCCACGCACAGTGTCCATGCGAATCCTGGTGCGTCCTTGTTAATGGCGCGCAACATGCGCGATAATTCCATCGCAAGCAACGGAAGAATAATCAGCGCGCTTGCCGCAAATAAAATGCCGCCAGCTGGAACCTTTTGCATAGGAAGCCACTTCTCAGCGACGCCTGTGAAATGTTCATCCGCGTAGAGCAAGCCAAGGAGAGACGCGATCAGCAGAAAACCAATAAAAATGCGGGTAATCATTGGTGGTCTATCAACTGGGGATTTGAATGCATGTCAATAAATTGGAACGCTGGGATCAATATCCACGCTCCACAAGTGAATGCCGCCAGCCATGCTCAAGACATTTTGCACGCCCGCATGTCTCAACACGGCAGCGGCGCGCAAGCTGTTCACGCCGTGGTGGCACAAGGTCACCACACATGATCCATCCGCGTCCACAACTTCATCGGCGCGCGATTCAATTTCTTGCAGGGGAATATGAATGGTGTCGGGTATGCAAGCAATCTCGCGGCCCGACTGCGGACGAACATCGACCACGATTATTTTTTCGCCGGCAGCTTTGCGCCGAACATATTCACGCGGCGTGATTTCCCAATCGGGTCGCAGCGGATATCCAGGCGGAAGCCCGCGCTCGTCCACTTGAAAACCATCTGCTCCAGAATTCAGGGGGCTCATGGCTTGGTTGTTTCCTTGACTGAAACCCATTTCCAAAGTCCATCGTTGCCCTGTGTTTGATTGATCGGCAACACGCCAACTGCTTGCATGGGTTGATCAACAACAAGCCATGGTGGTTGACCGGTGGCCATGCGCACGGGTGAAATCACCAATAAGAAAGCTGGCCATACAACGTCGGCGGCGCCATCGGTTGCGGCCGCGCCAACGCTGCTTGAAAGGTAAAGAGAATCCGCGACTGTTGGAAAAGTTTTTCCATCGCGCGCGTCCGTTCCATTTAATAGCAAAAGTTCGGAGTAGGTTGGTCTCGCCTCAACTTGTCCCCGCGGCGCGTCAACCACTTGCACATCCCAATTGCGCCGATCAAGACCCTTCAAACTGGCGGGACTTGCAGCGGCGGGCGCCGTTGAAGGCATGGGACTATTCAAATCTGGAATTGGGTCATTGCCCGCGTGTGTCAATGTGTTTGATTGATTCAGGCATCCACCAAGTGGAAGAATTGCCGCGCAAAGAATGGCGTGAGCGAAGATCACGCGCGGCAAAGACGCAACTGAATTGGCCGCGCTGTCTTTGAAACAGGAAGTTGCGACATATGGTTGGACTGAGTTGAAGTGGTCAAACAAATTCATGATTCTGAGTTCCATGGAATTCGCGCCTTGGCGAACGCCGATTCAATCGTATCCAAATCAAAGCCCGCGCGCGAAAATGTCCGTGCGATAGAAGTGGCGGATTTACCTGCGCGAACAAGGCGCTTGGCCTCCGCGCACAATTGCGTCAGCGAGGTCGCTGCGACACGCGCAGATTTTTCCGCAATTGAATCCGGAACGCCTTCGCCGCTAAGGCGCGCTTGCAGGAATTCGGGCGAGACAATTTTGCGCTCTGTCAGTTTGGCCGCGCGTCGCGTGGCGTAGGTCTTGTCATCAACCCAACCCGCGGCGCACATTTGATCCACGGTCACTTGCGCAATGGCTTCTGGCCACTTTCGGCACAAGCGCTCCAACAAAAGCGCGCGCGTGAAATCACGCTTGGCCAAAAAAGCAAGAGCCGCCGCGTGGCACGCGTTCAATTGCGCCAAATGTTCAACCTTGCGCGCCTTGGCCTTGTTCCAAGTAGCGCCAACGTGAATACCAAGTTTGTCCGCGTAGTCGCGGCGCAGTGGACCCATGCGTGCGCCATCCACAAACCAATACATCAGTCCAGGATCATCCGCGTGTACATGTATTTTGTCGATTGTGTGAGCCATAGGTTTGCTCGCCGATTATGGCGTTAATTCATCAAGATAGGACGACAATTCCGACGTGGCTTTCATATCTTTCGCGTGCTTGGCATGCGCCAGGCCGCGTTGCAGCACAGCGACAGCTTCGTCCACGCGCTCGCAACGCTCCAATATTTTCGCGTAGTGATAGTGGCCGTAGGCGTGCGTGGGGTGTTGCGCCAAAAGTTTTTCAAACCATTGCAGCGACAAGGGCAATTCATTGGCGCTGGCGTATTCCTGCGCGATGCTGTAAATACAAAAGTCATCCGCGGGGTCCGCGGCGTGCAACTTTTGCAACTGTTCAAGTCTTGATTTGGTTTCCACGCTCACAGCGTAGCGGGGCGACGCAATTTCGCCCGTGTTCCATGTATGGCGGCAAGCGGATACCTTTACGCCATGCGAAATTCGCTTGCAAAGAAGCTTGTGATTGTGGCGTTGAGCGCGCTGCCTTTGTGTGGCTGCCTTGACGAAACTTATATTAAAGAAGATCGAACCGACAAGCGCAACAAGACGCTGAAATTGGTTCATCATGTTGGTGGAACGCAGGATTGCATGTTGGTGAATGAAGGCGTGTGGTATGTCGGCTTTGGTTCGCAATTGCTGGTGCTTGAGGGCCGCGGGAAAAAACCTTTGCGCACCGAGAACATCAATCCATCGGGAGAGGGCGGCGCCATCACCGATATGGCGTTGTGGCATGGCGACTTGATCGCGGTCATGGATGGCGACGCCGTGGCGCGCTGGGACATTTCATCGCCGCGACTTCCAGTGCTGATTGATTTAGTGACCGCCAAGCAGCTTGGCATTCGTCCGCGCGGAATTCATGTGGCCAACACTATTTTGTACATCACCGGTGATGGCGGCGTTGTGCGCGCCAGCGATGGCGAAAAGTTTCTTGCAGGTGAAAATCCAACAGGCAATGTTGTTGATACAAAGTTTGGACCCGCCGTGCCCGTCGCGCGCCGCGTTCAGCTTTTGCAGGACAATAAATTTCTCACCGCCGCCAGCGCGCTTGAGCCGCTTCCAGCAAGCGCCGGTTTGCCTGGCGGTTTCGCCTTTGCATTAAATGGAAAAGAAGGCGCCACCATTGGCCTTATGAATTCCGATCTTCGTGAAGTCTCGGGTGAGCCTGTTCGCGGCGTGTTTCGAAAATTGGTCGTCGCCAACGGACGTTTGTGGGCCATCTTTGACACGGAAATTGTTTCGTGGAATATGCAATCTGGAAAACTCAATTCTCCTATTTACACATTGGTGAAAGGCGCGCGCGACCTGGCGCCGTTGACGGATAATTTGTACGCCATCGTTGGCTCATTTGGACGCGGCGTTCTGCATTTAAACGCCGACAAGGAAGGCGATGGCGACACATTCACCGACGCCGTTCGTGAGCCTGGACGCTTGGAGCAATCTCTCTTTGATGGTCGGCGCGTTCTTGCTGGAAGTTCCGAGGGATTTTGGCTCTACCCAATTCGTGGCAAGCCCACGTTGTCCGACAAAACCGTTTCACTTTCAATGATTCCAGACACCAAGGTGACGTTGCCATGGGCGGAGGCGCAGATAGACAAGGGCGATGGCAATCCAGCGACTCCGGATGAAGGACAAAAAATTCATTTCAAATCCGCAACGGCCGAAGCCGATTGGGAATTGCCTCCCAATGTGTACGCCTGCGTATTGGCGGCCGTTGATGGCGACTTATGGGTTGGACACACCGATGGCATCACCGTCTTGCATCCAGCCAACGCAAATCCCACGGTCACCGATGGCGCAATCGCCGCGTCATCAACTGAAGGAGCTTTGATCATCACCAAGCGAGGTGAACTGCGCCTGCCTGGACCCATCTTGTGGATTCATCCGCTTCGAACTGGTCCTGGCGCTGTGTGGGTGAGTCACTTCGGCGGTCTTGGTGTCGCCGAGTTCACGGCCGACGAGACTGTTTTGCAACCGGCTTCAAAGACTTCGACTTCTTCAACTTTAAATTGACAGGCTTGTTGCTTGTAGCGGCTTTGGTGCTCCGTGTTGTGGGCACTTTTGCATTTATGCAAAATTCCCTGCAAATCAAGTCACTTTTGCAACTTTCGCCGCGCGCCTTGCACGCATCGCGCCCGTGGGCAATCAAGAGATGGCTGAGCACGCACCAATCTGCGCGTGGAAATAAACCCATCAAGTCAGCCTCCACATCAACTGGATCTTCATGCTTGCTCAAGCCCATGCGCCGAGCCAGTCGACCAACATGCGTGTCCACCACGACACCCATTTGCATGTCGAACGCGTTTCCCAAGACAACATTGGCGGTCTTGCGCGCCACGCCACGAAGGGTGAGCAACTGCTTCATGTCGCGCGGCACTTCACCATGAAATTGTTCGCACACTATGCGCATGCTTTCATGCACGGCTTTGGCTTTGTTGCGCCAGAAGTTCAACGTCTTCACATAGGGTTCAATCTTTGCGGGCGATGCGTTTGCAAAATCTCGCGGCGTTGGAAACGCGGCGAACAAAGCGGGAGTGGCTTTGTTTACGCCAACATCGGTGCTTTGCGCGCTCAGAATTGTGGCGATGAGCAACTCATGCGGCTGGGACCAATTCAGTGCGCAGTGCGCGGTTGGATAGCGCGTTTGCAGCGCTTTGAACAATCGCGCGGCGCGAGCCACTTGCGCCGCGGATTTCTTGGGCGCCTTTGGAATATCCATGGTGGCTCCATGTTCAACGGCATTCGTTTTTGATTTCGACTTCATTCTTTGCGAGTGTAGTTGCGCAGTTAGAATCAATTCCATGCGTGCTCCACCCATTCCACTCGCGGTCACCATGGCGGCCATTGGCGCGTCGCCAAGTTGTTTCACGCACGCCATGAAATTAAATGTGGCTGGAGTTCAATTTGACGCATCACAGCCAGGGTTGCGTCCGCGCGAGTTGGACATTGGCGCGCGCCGCGATGTCGCGGCAACGCTGCGCCGACATGAACTTGTTGCATCCGGCATTGACTGCTTCATTCCGCTTGAGCGCTTCATTCGCCTTGACGCCGTTGAGCGCGCCATGACGGCGTTGTTTGAATCCATCGCCTTCGCCGAATTTCTTGGGCGCGTGCCCGTAAGTTTTTTCATGCCGCAAGACGCCGATCTGGCCAACACTATTTCCCAAGAAGCCGCGCGCAGGGGAGTTCTTCTGGCCGATTTCACGCGGCCCGCGTCAAACACCAAGTGTGGAATTGGCATTGATCCCGCGGCAATCCTGCTAGAACAAAAAAATCCGGCGCAAGAACTTTCTGCCGCGGGTGATCGCTTGGTGGCGGCGCGCGTGAATGACATTGATCAAGCTGGTCAACGCGGACCCATTGGTCAAGGTCGTCTTGACGCGTTGGCGTATCGCATTGCGCTTGAAGTCTGTGGCTTGCAAACTTTGCCCGTGATTGATTGCAGGTCGTGGCGTCAACCTGTCGAAGAAAGTGCACAATGCGTCAAGCGATGGAACGAACTCTTGCCGGTGGGAAATCTGTAATGTCCGACGCGGTTCAACCCTTGCACGTGATTGGTGTTGGCATTGACATTATTGAAGTGTCGCGCATTGCCCGCATGATTGATGAGCATGGCGCCCGCTTTTTGGACCGCGTCTTCACGCAAGTTGAACAGGATTACGCCAACGCAAGTCCGGTGCAACGCGCGCAACGACTTGCCGCGCGCTTTGCCGCCAAAGAGGCCGCTCTCAAGGCGATGTCTATGGGGTTACGCGAAGGAATTTTCTGGACGGATATTGAATGCACGCATCGATCCGATGGTTCGCCAACGCTGAATGTGCGAGCAAGAGCCGCAGAAATCGCGCAAAGTCGCGGCATTGACGCGTGGCTGGTTTCACTCACCCATATTCAGCACATGGCGGCCGCAACAGTGACCGCAGGACGAAAGTTGTAAGAAAGGTAGACTCAAAATGATGAGGCGACGCGGAGCACCAACTTTATATGAACTTACCAAGAGCGGCGGACGCGGATCCATTTCTGGTGGATCGGGCGGATTGTCTGGTGGAAGCACTCCAAGCGTGTCGTTGTTGGGAAATGAAGCGGCGCGTTCAGTGCGCGTGCCCGTTGGATTTTTATGGTTGCTTGGTGTTGCAGTGCTTGGATTTGCCGCATTGACATATGCATTTGGAGTTGGTCGAGGTCGCGCCGCGGGTTTTGCCGAGGGCTTCTCCGCCAAACTTTCAGAGGACAACACGCGCGCCATGGCTCGCACCGTGAACGATCCGATGAAGCAGGGCGCGGCAAGCGTGGCGGTGACACCGCAAAAACCATTGCCGCCTGTGGCAGCAAAAACACCCGCCAATACTGTGACGGTGGCCAAAACCACAGCCCAAAATAATTCCAAGGCGGATTCCAAGACCGATTCCAAGCCAGAGCCCGCACCGTCTTCCAACGCGGATCCCCGCGAAAAAGGCGTGAATTACCTTACTTTGGCTCGTCCATCCGCCGACCAAGCCGAGGCAATGTTGGCATTTTGCAAGGCCGAGGGACTTGCCGCGTACTTGGTTTTAGATAATAATGCCAAACTGCGAAAAATCATTGTCACTCCTGGCTTAAGAACCAATGCGGCTCTTCAAACCAAAGATGGACAAGAACTTCTCGCAAAAGTAAAGTCGGTGGGGCTGCGTTGGAAAGCCCTGAAAAAAGGCAACAAGGATTTTTCGGACGCCTATCTTGAACTCTTCCGCTGATCGTCGTCGTTCAGTGCCGCGGAAGTCTTAACACTTGAACGACATCGGAAGTTTCTGACATGAGCATTCATCCAAGTTTAAAAACCAAGTCCGGCGCATTGAATCAACATCGCAACGTGCTCACACGCGCGGAACGAATTGAGCGTCTCACATTTGAAGGCCGCTTTGACATTGCGACCAAGTCCGTGCTTGGAACGGTGAAGGTTCGATCGATCAAAGCCACAGTAAGCAAGAAGCCGAAGAAGGAAGCTGCTGCGGGCGCTGAAGGCGCTGCAGGTGCCAAGCCAGCGGCCGGTGCGAAGCCAGCAGCTGCAGGTGCGAAGCCAGCGGCCGGTGCCAAGCCAGCCGCCAAGAAGTAATCGCTCTGATTCACGCCACAGCGAGATAAACCATGATTGAACGACTTCTCTCAGTTCGAAGTCGTTCCATTGATTCTTCAGGCATTCGCAAGGTTTTTGACCTTGGAACCAAGATGCAGGATCCAATCAATCTGTCCATTGGACAGCCGGATTTTCCTGTGTCCGAAGCAATGAAGGAAGCGGCCATCGCGGCCATTCGAGAAAATAAAAACGGCTACACCGTCACGCAAGGAATTCCGCAATTGTTGACCGCGGTTCGTCAACGCCTTGAACATGATTTTGGAGCGGGGTGGTCCACGACAAATGAAAATCTTTCCGCGGTCATCACCAGCGGAACAAGTGGTGGAATTCTTTTGGCGTTGATGTCCATTCTTGACGCGGGCGATGAATTTATTTCGCCCGATCCATATTTCGTCATGTACCCGCAAGTTGGTAAGTTGCTCGGAGCGCATTGCGTCTTGTGCGACACCTATCCAGATTTTCGCATGACCGCCGCGCGCGTGGAGCCGTTGATCACGGAACGCACCAAGGCGGTGTTGTTAAACAGTCCAAGCAATCCATGCGGCACGGTGTTGACAGCCAAGGAAATTGCGGAGCTTGTGCAGTTGTGCGAGCGCCGCGGCGTGCTGCTTATTTCTGATGAAATTTACGACGAGTTCTGTTTCAGCGACGCGCGCGAAAATGGCTTGTGCCCTTCGCCTGGCCGAATAAGCAATAATTGCCTCATTATTCGGGGCTTTGGCAAGACACACGGTTGCACTGGTTGGCGACTTGGATACGCCGCTGGTCCAGCGCCTCTGATTCAAGAAATGGCCAAGTTGCAGCAAAGCACGTTCGTGTGCGCGCCATCGCCGCTGCAGTGGGGAGTGGTTCCATCTTTTCAAGAGGATCTTTCTTCCGTGCTCAAGGAATACGAAGGTCGCCGCCAAATGGTGCTAGACGCATTTTCAGGTGTGGCCAATGTCACGCGGCCAGGCGGCGCGTTCTACGCGTTTGTTGAAGTGCCGCCAAAATTAAATCTCACCGCCGCGCATTTTGTTGAGCAAGCCATTGCCAAGCGCGTGTTGATTATTCCAGGCGGAGTGTTCAGCCATCGCGACACGCACTTTCGATTAAGTTTCGCGGCGTCGCGCGCCAAGCTTTCAGAAGGCCTTGGAATTTTGCGCGAACTTATGAGCAAGTGACACGCGCTTGATGCGTTTTCCAAATGAATAGAGTCGCAATCACGCATCGCTGCTTTTATCTCGGGGACAAATGCATTGCGTTGTTGATGCATGAGCGCGCAAATTGCGCAATCACTCTCCAGGAATATGCGTGAACGTTCCCGACCAAGGACTGCTGGCGGTGCCCAGCAATTTGCGCGCAATTCTGCCTGATTTGTAGCCAAAATAACCAGCCTCCAGCGCCAAGTGCATGGCGTGCGCCATGTGAATTGGATCTGTGGCGTGCGCAATACCAGTGTTCAGCAACACGCCATCGGCGCCAAGTTCCATGGCCAGCGTGACATCGCTTGGAGTGCCAACTCCCGCGTCCACAATGACTGGATAATTCGGGTTTCCGCCGTGCGCTGGATTTTTCAACAAGTCAATTAAAATAAGTATGGCCTCGCGATTCGCAATGCCGCGCCCGGAACCAATCGGACTTCCAGCGGGCATCACGCTGGTTGCTCCCGCGTCGCGCAAGCGCACGGCGGCAATCGGATCATCGCTGCTGTAGCAAAGCACTTCAAAACCGTCCTTCACCAATTCCGCGCACGCTTCAATGGTGCCAACAGGATCCGGCAAGAGTGTGGTCTTGTCGCCAAGCACCTCCAATTTCACCCAGCGCTGTCCGGCATTTCCAAGTTGCTCAAGAAGTTCACGGCCAAGCCGCGCCACGCGAACCGCGTCAGCGGCGTTGAAGCAACCTGCGGTGTTGGGCAAAATCGTCAATTGATCAAGTGGCAGCGCGTCAAGAAGCGATCGGCCTTCCTTGTCATACAAGCGTTCGCGGCGCACGGCAACCGTGATCACATCGGCGCGACTGGCAGCAGTGGCAAGGCGCATTTGCTCGAAATCCTTGTATTTCCCTGTGCCAACCACAAGGCGTGAGCGCAACAGAAAACTTCCAACCTGCAGAGGTGAGGGGGTGAAATGATTTTCACCGGAAATTAATTTCTGGGAAGTCGCGGATGCGCGCTCGATTATGTCCGCTTGATTTTTGTGTGGCAAGGTATCGCTCATGAATCAGCCACCTCCAACAAGTGTCACTAATTCCACGCGGTCACCTGCATTTAATTCGTGCAAACCATGTTTGGACTTTGGAACAAGTTGCTCATTCACTTCAACGGCGCATGGAACATGGCCACGTCCCAAATGCAAAAGTAAATCGGTGACAGTGCGTACATTGGCGCATTTTTTCTGTTCACCGTTGACTTGGATTTCAATTTCAAGCATGGTTGGAAATAATAGTGCAAGTTTGGTGGCTAGACTTGATCGGTGCGATTGATTCATTGCTCAATTCTGCTTTGTGTTCTGGCCGCGGTTTTGGGCTGCAAGAAGCCCAAGTTCAACACGAGCACGCCAGATGACATGTTGGACGCCGCCACTGAAATGGTCACGAAAAATCATGCGGAGTATTTGCCAACACTGATTGAAATTCCTGCGCGCGACGTCACCTTTGATGACGGGGTGACGGAGGCCAGCGCCATTTCCGAGGTGAAAGCCAAGGCGGGCGACATGCTTGCGCGATTGGTGCGTGTGGCAGGCGTGTTGCGTGAACGTTTTCCAAAGCAGGTGGATAAGGAAATCAAACTGGTGCTTGGCAAAGGCAATAAAGCCTCCACGCGCGATTTGGCGATCGCCGCCATTGCTGATCCAGCCGCGTGGTTGACGGCTCAGCGAAAGTTGCTGACAACTACAGATCTTGGCGACGGCACGGCGGCGCTGATTTTTGATGGCCAACCCATTTTCGCCGGCGCGCTCACACTGACAGAAACAAGTGATGGCTGGCGAGTTCGTTTTCCTGTGGAGTTGGTGCGCTCCAGTAAATATTGGCCCGATTCGCGGGAAGAGTGGGCCGTTGTGGCCAGCATGATGCTGTCGGTTGAGAATGCGTTGAAGGATTTTGAGCGCGATCTTCAAAGTGGTGCTATCAAAAATCTTGACGCCGCAAGTTCACGCGTGGGTCGTTTGGTTGGCGAAAGCGTGGTGGCTCAATCCATTATTTATGCAATGATGAAACGCGATGGCGAGGATGACGAAGTTCCTGCTGTGGACACGGCGAAGACGGGCGACGCAGTGAGTGATGCAAGCAAGCCTGGAAAGTCAGTTGAGAAAAAGAAATCCAACACGACTGACAAGCCGTCCAAGGTGCCTACGCCATAATTACGATATTGCCGCGCATTTAGCGAAGAAATAAATAACTTGCGGCGAACAAAATAGGCAGCAACACACAGCACGCCCAAACAATATAGCGCCCAAAAGATGGCATATTCACGCCTTCCTTTGCGGCAATGGCGCGCACCATTAGGTTCGGTCCATTTCCGATGTAGGTCATGGCGCCCATGAACACCGCGCCGCACGAAATGGCTGCTAGGAAATCATGGCGCACAAATTCACCACTGGTCAATGGCAAAATTCCATCTGCAATGTGTTGCGGCGTTTGCGTATTGGCCACTTCTAGAAACACAACGTACGTTGGAGCATTGTCCAGCACGCTTGAGAGCGCGCCAGTGATCCAAAAGAATGAAAGTGGCGAGTTGATTCCAAGCTCGCCGCCATTGGTGCTTAAGATCGCCATTGGAATTTGCATGGCAAGAAAAAGCCCTGAGAAAATTGCGGCGACTTCGCCAATGGGGCTGAATGAAAAACCTTGCAGTGTTCGAATCTTCATTGGCGTGATCAACATGCTGAAGCCCGCCAACGCTAAGAGAATTCCTTCACGCAACAAGTTTGGCGCCATGACTCCAATGAATGGAAGCGGTTTTCCTGGAGCAACCAGAGCCACCGCAAGCACGGAAAAAATAAGCAGCAATCCGTTGCTTTGACCGTGCAGCGTAATTCCTTGGCCGTGTGCGACACTTTCACGATGTTGGTGAAATCCCTCTTGCTTCCACCCACGCAAATCAATGACATAAAACACGCATAAAATTGCGGCATTTACAAAGAGCCAGGGTTTCCACAGCGTCAAAGTCCATTCAAATGGAACGCCCCGCAAATATCCAAGGAACAGCGGTGGATCGCCAATGGGCAGCAGCAAGCCGCCGCAATTGCTCACGATAAAAATAAAGAAGATTACAAGTGGCGCGCGGCAAGAGCGATGTGCGTTGGCTTTGAGAAGCGGACGAATCAACAACATGCTGGCGCCAGTTGTGCCAAGTAGGTTTGCAAGCACAGCGCCACAGGCAAGAATGGTGGTATTCATTCGAGGCGTGGCGGTAAATTTTCCACCAACTGAAATGCCGCCAGAGATCACAAATAAACTCAGCAGCAAAATAATAAACGGAACATATTCATTTAGTCCATGTATGGCGGCCGTGGCCGCGGCGTCAACACTGACTTGACTTGCCAGCCATGCAAGCGCGGCAAGACCCAGTGTGCAACTCACCAACAACTTGCTGGAGTTTCGCTCCCACCAATGTTCCATTGCGGGAATCATTGGCACAATGGCAATGGACAACAACAGGACAACAAATGGAATGCATCCAACAATCCATGTGGGGCGCGCGGCGACCAACGCGTAAAGATTTTCAGTATGGGCGGAGTGTCCGCGTATAGCGATCAACGCTGCAAGGGTTGCAGCAAGAATGGCCGCAAGAATTGTGATTTTTCCATGCGATGCCGAATGGGTGTCGTCATGCGCTTGCGAATTTGTGGGTGATTGGTTGGACATGGAATGAATTGAGTGATGATTTCGTTTGTGAATTTATAAATACGGCGTCAGTTCTACCAATAACCAAAGACATTCGTCGCTGTGATTATTCATTTTATTGCAGGAGAATCAGGCAGAGTGCTTGCTTGGTTTGGGAAACAAATTTACTGAAGCAATCAGTAGTGCTGTGTTGCTCAACATGTGATTTCAAGTCACAATATAAAAATGACATCACTTCGCATGGTCGCCATCTATGTCATCAGCATTGTTCCTTGCGCCGGCTCGGTTGCGCCAAGCGATGCTGTTGCAACGGCGACCACAATCGCCATCAGTGGTACCGCGCTTGAGATTGAGTTGCTCCCAATTCAGGATTCGGCGCACGCCAATGTGTTGCTTGGAAAAACAGAGGTGCCATGGGAACTTCTTGACGCTTTTGTATTTTCAAGAGACGCTGGAAGTGGTCCCACGCAAGCCGATGCGATTGCTCGGCCAACCAAACCCTATATCTCCATGGATCGCGGATTTGGCCATGCCGGATTTCCAGCCATTTCTGTCAGTGAAGAAAACGCCAAACTTTTTTGCGTTTGGCTGAGCGCAAAAACTGGCAAGACCTTTCGCCTTCCAACATTGCAAGAATTTCAGGCAGCGTGCGCGCAGGGGTCAAGTGATGCAATTCCATTGAATGACATCGCGTGGTACCTGGGCAATTCCAATCGGCGCACGCACCGAATCGCAACTCGCAAGCCCATGAGCAATGGCTTTTATGATCTCAAAGGAAACGCCGCCGAATGGGTTACCACGGCCGATGGTAAAGGCGTGCTGGTTGGCGGCGCGTACAACGATCCTGAAGAACGCGTGAATTGCGCGGCAATTCGAACATTTTCAACGGAATGGAACGACACCGATCCACAAATTCCACCGAGTCGTTGGTGGCTTGCCAGTGGATCTTTCGCGGGATTTCGAGTGGCTTGTGAAGTACCTTTGGCATCAGCAACAAAAGCCACTACGGACAAACCACAAGAAACAAAACCCAGTGCCGTTCAATAATTATTACGCGACGACATGTTCGTAGTCTTCTTACTTGTATTTCAAATCAAATCCAACAGAGTCAGAAATTAAATGAGGAGCCACGCATGCAGCCGGACAACGAAAAAAGTTTTCAGCGTAGACAATTCATTCACACGGCGGCCATGGCTGGCGCCGCCGCGATCGCCGCTCCTGTTCTTGGACGTGCTCTTTCACAAGCCGCTGGCAATACTCAAATAAAAGTCGCTTTGATTGGATGTGGTGGACGCGGTACTGGCGCAGCGGAGCAAGCCTTGAAAGCCGATCCCGGTGTTGTGATTTGGGTCATGGCCGATACCTTCGCCGACCGCATTGAAAGCGCGCATGACGAACTTAAAAAACGTCCTGAAGGTTCCCGTGTGATGGTTCCACCAGAGCGTCGCTTCACTGGTTTTGACGCCGGCAAGATGGCGTGCGCCACCGATGTGGACGTTGTGATACTGGCGACCGCTCCTTATTTCCGTCCAATGCATTTGCGCGCGGCGGTAGATGCGGGCAAAAATATTTTCTGTGAGAAGCCCATGTTCACGGACGCCGCGGGCGCGCAAATTGTCATCAAGTGCATCGAAGACGCGCGCGCCAAAAAACTTCAGTTTATGAGCGGTTTTTGCTGGCGTTACTCGTTGCCAGAGCGTGAGACTTTCATGCGAATTCGTGGCGGCGACATTGGGGAAGTGCTGGCCATGCACAGCGACTATCTCACAAGCCCTCTTGGCACAAAGCCGCGCAAGCCAGAGTGGAGCGATATGGAGTTTCAACTTCGCAATTGGCAACACCATGTATGGCTTTCTGGGGACATTATTGTCGAGCAAGCCATACACAGCATCGACAAAATAAATTGGGCATTTGGCAACGAGCCACCAATTCGGTGCACGGCAACGGGCGGCCGCGGTCTGCGTGAAAATATTCCAGAGCGTGGCGATGTCTACGACCACTTCGCCGTTGTCTATGAGTGGCCTCGCAATCGCCGCGCAACTTTAATGTGTCGCCAGCAAGATAATTGTTTCAATGAAAATGTCGACACTGTTCTTGGTAGCAAGGGAAGCGCCTTCATCAATGGCTGGGGTCCAACGCATGAGATCATTGGCGAGCATCCCTGGAGCTATCCGCCAGATGGACCAAATCCAAATATGTATCAGACAGAGCATGACGAGTTCTACAAGGCGCTTCGCAGTGGCAAGCGTATTGACGATGGAAACTTTGTTGTGAACTCATGCCGCATGGCGCTCATGGGTCGCATGGCGGCGTACACCGGACAAGACGTGACATGGGATCAGGTGGTCAACAGCAAGGAAAACCTTGGCCCAGACAAACTTGAAATGGGCAACGCGCCTGCGCCAATGATTCGAGTGCCTGGAAATACAAAATTAGTTTAAAATACTGACATTCAAATTTGACGTAAATAAAGCCAATTCCATTGGTTTTCAAACCCGTTTCACCGCGTGTTTGGTATCGCGGCGGGGGATTGGGGCACGTCTTGTGAATGAGTCGTTTGCATTGTCAACGTCGGGGACGTTGTAAGTGGTTCGATGGTTTGAATGCCGCCATCCTCTGGCAATCGCTCAATTGAAATCTGAACGGCTGGAAACTTTTTTGCAAAGTCTTTGAGTTCTTCAACGCTCATCACGCACGCAATGGTTGCAATAGCGTCTGCAGTCGTTGTGTCGCTGGCGATCACCACGGATTGTCGTGGTGAATCAATTGGTCGACCGTTCTTTGGGTTCAGAATGTGTGAGAATTTTTTTCCATCAATTTTCCCAGGCTGACCTGAGTCACCACTGACGCACAGAGCTTGATTGCGCAAAAGAACTGCGCGTGTGTGTTCGCCTTGAAATTCAGGATCAACTTGCACCAACCAGCCGTTTGATTGCGGAGGTGGATCGCTCGCCAAAATGTCGCCGCTGATATCAATCAATGCGGATGAAATGGAATGCGCGCGCAACACAACCATGGCCGCATCCGCCGCCAATCCTTGTCCAATGGCTCCAAAGTCAAATTGAATATCAGGCTTATCAAATGCCACGGAGTGTGTTGCTTCAATCCAAATGACATGGGCGCATCCAGAATGATCCATTGCCTTGGCAACCGCCGCGTCACTTGGCATTTTTGATTCATGAAACGCGGCGCGCCATAATTTTGTCAATTGTCCAAGTGCGCAATCAAACGCGCCGCATGAAGAATGATTGAATTCAAGGGATTTTGTAATGGCTTGGGCTAGACGCGCGTGTACGGAGGTGGATTGTCCTGCGATTTTGGGAAGTGTGGAAACCTCCGAGTCACTTCCATAATCGCTCAGCGCACGGTCCCACGCGGCAATTTCGTCAAACGCGCCGCGCGCTGCCGCGACCGCGGACTGTTGCGAGTCCGCATAGAAAGTCATCTCCACTTTTGCGCCCATGTGGACTTCTTGAAATCGAAATCGTTGCAGTGGCTCTGCGATTATTTTCGAAGCGCAACCATAATTCACGCTCATGAAAGCTGAGAACACCCAGGTGGTCAGGGCAATATTGGTTATTTGAATTTTAAAATTGACAGACGAATTGCGCAAAAATAAATATAGCTTGTTCAAATTTTCAATCGTCGTGATCAGCTCACGGATTGAATGTCACCTCAAGCAAGCTCACGTCGTCAACAAATTGCGCTCCACCTTGCGCGGCTTGTCCCCACAGCACCATCTGCTCCAGCGCGTCCGCCTTGGTGTGCAGTCGACCAACCTCCGCAATGTATTCATCAAGGGTAGTCATGCTCAAGTCTGGCTTGGTGATTTCAAATATTCCGTCGCTGTACACGAACAATTTCGAATTGGGCTTCAATGTCACTTCGCTTGAGTCATATGGAATTCCAGTGGCCGCGCCAATCATCAACCCTTGCGAAGCGAGTTGCGTGATAGAGCCATCTGGTCCCACAACAACAGCGGGTGGATGGCCGCCTCCGCACCATTTGATGGTGCCCGCATCCACATCAAGAATGCCGTACCAAAGCGTGAAAAACATGTCGTTGTGCTCGGCCATTGGATAGAGATCATTCAACCCCTCCAGCACAGCGGCGGGATCGCGCATGTCTCGACCAGGAATTCCGCCACCTTTAATGGTGTTCATTGCGCTCACGCCAAGCAACGCCGGACCAACTCCGTGCCCACACACATCCAACAAATAAATCGCCAAGCGTGACTCATCAAGCCAGTGGTAGCCAAACGCGTCGCCACCCAAACTTTCGCTTGGTACAAATTTCCACTTTGTGGTCGCGGAACCGGTCGTCAGTGGATCTGGCAAAAGCGAGCGCACATATTCCGCGGCGCGCTTGGCTTCCTCTTGTAAATGTTTCTCACTGGCCGCAAGCGCGGCGTAGGCGGCGTTGCGCTCCATTGCCGCCTTGTATCCATCGGAGTGATGCTTAATGCGCGCGATCAACTCAACAGGATCAGGCAACTTCACCAAGTAATCATTGGCTCCCAATTCAAAAGCTTTCGCCTTGGTCACGGCTTCTTCACGCGAAGAGAGAACAACCAGTGGGGTCTCAAGAAGTTGGCCATGCTTGCGATATTCGGTGACCAATGTCAAGCCATCAACATTGGGCATAACCAAATCTTGCAGAATGACAGTGGGTTTCACGTTCAACGCCATCTCAACTGCCTTTGTTCCATCACTGCAATAATGAAACTCCCACGTCGGCTGGGATTGCAGCATTTTGTGCACTGCAGCAGCGATAATGGCTTGATCATCAACAAGCAACACGATGGTTTTAAATGCGGCGCTGGGATGGATTGTTGATGCGTTAGACATGGTTCGATTTTGGCTTTCTTGTAAGAGCGACTTGAATAGCTGGTCCAATTTGATCTATGGCAAGCACTTGCTCCGCGGCAAGGCATTGCACCGCGGCGCCGGGCATTCCCCAAACAACGCTGGTCGCACTGTCTTGCGCGATGGTTGCCCAGCCGGATTTTCGAAGCGCAAGTAATCCTGCGGCGCCGTCTCGACCCATTCCGGTGAGCAAAGCGGCGACTCCAAAAAGTTTTGTGCTTGCGGCGGAAAGCATGAGCGCGTCCACACTGGGTTTGTGAAGCGCATCGGCTGGAATATCTGTTTCAATGAACACGCCACCAGATGTGATTTGCAAATGCCTGTCTGATGAAGCAACAGATACGCTTCCCGCAACTGCGCGATCGCCTGGCGAGGCTGCGCGCACATTCAATCCGCTCTCGTGGCTTAACCAATTTCGAAATCCAGGAACAAACGCGGTATCTAAATGTTGAACAATGACCACGCCAAATTGGATGGGTTGCTTGAACGACCTTAAAATAGTTGCAAGCGCTTGTGGCCCGCCTGTGCTTGCTCCCAAAAGAACAACGGGCATGCCAGATTTTGTTTCCAAGGGTTCACGCTTGGAGATAATCGGCACGCTCAGAGGTTTCATATCCAAGCGCTGATTTCTTCGAATCTGCTCTATTTTGGCTCGTAAACGATCGCCACCAACGCCATCAAGGGACTGCTCAAAGCGCGGAGTTTCAACCGCATCAAGGGCTCCCGCGCCAAGGGCTTCAAAAACTCGACTGGCGTTTCCTTCAATGGTTGCGGTGACCACAAGAATGGCGCACGGCGTCTTGCGCATGATTTGGCGCGTGGCTTCCACGCCATCCATCTTTGGCATGATCAAGTCCATCAAAATTAAATCAGGTTTATTGGCGGCGCATTTTGTCACGGCCTCTTCGCCGTCCAAAGCCGTCCACGCCAATGTCACATTGGGAATACCTTGGACAATATGTGTCAGCGCATGCAAGGCAATTTTTAAATCATTCACAACAGCAATTTTCACGCCTGCGCCTCGCCGATCAAGTCAGTGATGGTTTGAATAAAAGATTGATCTTGAAAAGAACCCTTGGTCAGGTAGGCGTTGGCTCCAGCCTCCATTCCAGCGGCGCGGTCCTCCGCACGGTCCTTGTAGCTGACGATGGCAACGGGTAATGACGCAAAGCGTGGCTCGCGTCGAAGCGCCTTCACAAACTCAATGCCATTCATGCGTGGCATGTCAACATCCGTCACCAACAAATCAAAACGTCCCGCTTTCAACTGCGTGAAACCGTCAACACCATCAACGGCGGTCTCCACTTCATATCCCAAACGCGCAAGCATTTGGCGCTCCACTTCGCGCACGGTGATGGAATCGTCCACCACCAAAACACGCTTGCGACCCGATGAATTACGGCGTAATGACGCGATATCCAACCCACGCACTCCGCCCTCCGATAGGCCGCGACGGATGCCAATGAGCAAATCCTCAACATCCATGATCAAAATGGCGTGGCCCTCGTCGTCAATGGCGGCGGAACTTACAAATGGAGTTTTGCCCAGGCGTGGATCAAGTTTGCGCACCACTAAATCCTGCTCTCCCATGAATTGGTCAACCACCAATCCGCATGGATTGTCAATGTCGCCAAGTACCACCACGTTCACCACCGATGAACTATTGGAATCAGGCGTCTGTGACAAACCAAAAAGTTCATTGGCCCGCAGCAAGCCAATCGATCGATCATCCAGATTGAATGCCAGTCTGCCTTCCATGCTCTTGAGCGAGGCCGAGTCAACTTTCACAATGCGTTCAATTCGCGCCAACGGAAATGCGTAGCCTTCGCCACCCACAAGCACGGTGACTGCTCGGATAACACTGAGCGTGATTGGCAGCGACAAAATGAATTCAGAGCCTTGTCCAGGTTGGGATTCCAAACGAACCGTTCCGCCAATTTCACGAACTGTTTGACTGACCACGTCCAAGCCAACTCCGCGGCCTGAAACTTCAGTCACTTGTGAAGCGGTGGAGAAGCCAGGCAGGAACAAAAACTCAAGCAACTCCGTCTTGTTCAAGCCGGCGGCAATATCAGCGGATTGCAAGCGTTTTTCAATCACTTTTGCGCGCACGCGCTCTGGATCAATGCCGCGACCGTCGTCGCGAATGCGTACTTCAAGCATGCCGGCGTGGTGGCGCGCTTGCAAACGCAAATGCGCGGTCTCACCTTTGCCCGCGGCAATGCGGTCTTCTGGACCTTCAACGCCATGATCAATGGCGTTGCGCAACATGTGATTCAGCGGCGCCTCTAGGCGAGCAAGCACATCGCGATCAACAGAGACATGCGCGCCTTCGATATCAAATTGAACTTTCTTGCCAAGCTTCTTTGCAAGATCGCGGATCATTCTAGGATGACCAGCGGTGACATCGCCAAAGGGACGCATGCGGCTTCCAATGACCTCGTGATAAAGCTTTGTTCCAACTTCCTCAGTGCGGCGAAAAACATTCTCCAGAAATTCAGCGTGGCTTGTCAAACTTCCTTCAATGCTTGCCAAGCGCGCCAATGAATTGGAAATTTCGGCGGTGTCACGACGTTTCACGGCCGACTCGAACGAGTCGCGGGCGAAGCGCAATTGCGATTTCATTTCGCGCAAGCCGCGGCGAATTTGTGGAAATCGTTTTCCTTCAACCATGCTTTCGCCAGCCAAGCGCATCATGCGCTCCAAATTTTCGGCGTTCACCCGAACTGTTCGGACTTCAGGAGCCGCGGCGGCGGCCACAGGTTTCGCGGTATTTGTCGACTTATCCGAAGATTTCAGCGGCTGTTCCGAAGAACTGGCCGCCGTCTTTGTGTGGGCCAATGTGGCTGGTTGTGGCTTACTTGAAGCCACCAAACTTTCAGATGCGGGTTGGATTATTTCCGGGGAAGATTGCGGCTGTTCAACCACCTGAACTGGCTTGGTGGTTGTAACGCCCGCAGGCATGGCTTGCGGTGGCGCGGACAATGCCGTAATCAACGCGTTGATATCGACGGCATGTGTGGACTTCCAAGTCGGCAAATCCGCCTCTTGCATCGTGGCCAATTGAGTCAAGATATCCGTGCCTCCAAGCAACTGTTCAACGCGCTCTGGCCCGCACACTTCAATTTTCTTTTGAATGTTGACCAGGCAATCCTCCATGTGATGCGCCAGATCAACCGCTAAATCTAATCCAATGACTCGCGAGGCTCCTTTGATGGAATGCGCAGCACGCATCAAACTTTCAATAGGGTGCACATCCGCCGGGTTCTGCTCCAAACGAAGCAAGCCATCGTTCAATGAGGCTCCGTGCGCCACGATTTCCGCGCGAAATAATTCAAACAAATCAAAGCCACCAAATGCACTCATTGAATTGACCTTTCCATGATGGTTTGAATGGCGATGGGATTCAACAGCACCGCGTCGCCATCATCCATTGGAATGATGCAATTTGTGCAGGAAGAAGAGTTTTTTGGAATAGTGGAAGGGGCGTTTCGAAATTGGGAAGGATCCACTTTGCGTATGCAATCGACGGTGTCAACCTCAAAGGCCCAACTGGAATCATCGCTTCCAATCACAATCATGCGCCGCAGTTTCACATCGGCATTCTCATCAATCGCCATGTCAAGCACAACATGCAGTAACCCTGTCAACAAAATAGCGCCTTCATAACAACACAAGCCACGGAATGGTGGACGCGTTCTATGTGGAACCTTACGCACCGTTGTTGATGGAAATACATTCTGAACGCTGTTGGCTGGCAAGGCGAATCGTTCTCCGCCAATTCGAAACAGCAGAATGGTGTCTTCTTCACGCAATGAGAGCGCGCGTTCTTGTGCCAAATCAGAAGTGTTCTGAGCCAAGCTGGCGTTCTGAATTGGACGCGCTAAAAGCTGGGTCAATCCAATTTTTTTATCTGCAAGATTGTCGGACGGGGAATTAGTCAATGCGTTTCTCCACAACTGTTCGTGCGGCTCGATCACGGAATCGTTCCGCGCTTTTTGCGTCATTACGCAAATCGGCAAGGGCTGCAAGTGACAAGAGAGCCAGTGAGTTTAAAGGATCAAGGTACACGACCTTGGTGAAACTACGCTCAGCCTCCGTGAATTTGTTCTGCGCCATTTGAACGCAACCAAACAACACATGTGCTTCAATTTCAGCAGGTTTGACTGCCAAAAGTTCGACTAACGCTCTTTCGGCTACCAGCATATTTCCACTGTCGGCGGCGATTTGCGCCTTTGTGAATAAATCCACGGTTGACGCCATGGGGGTCTCGACCAAGTTTGGGACCTGCGTTGCGCCGGACACGGGCTTGGATGGAGCGGGACGTGCCGGTAAGGATTGAACAACGGGCCTGATTGCGGGGCTGAACGCTTTCAAAAAAATATCCGGTGTGCGCTGTTGCACTTTTTCCTGTTTGGTAAATACAAACGCATGATCCACTTCGCTTCGGCGCATGTCCGTGTCAGCCAAAATCACGGAATCAGCGTGGCCAAGAAAAACCAATCCATTTGGTTTTGTCATTTCGCTCAGAAGTTTTCCCAGACGTTTCTTTGTTGTCTCGTTCAAATAAATTGCGACATTGCGGCAGAAAACAAAATCAAACATTCGATCTGGCTTCCACGTGGACAAATCTCCGCGCAGGAAATCAATCATGGCCAAGCCGTGCGGGTCCAGTTGCAATTGCCCTTGCGTTGTTGGTCGCAGGAATGGGGAGGCCCAATTTGGAATTGGAGTTCGTTGCGCAAGCGCGCTTGCGCGTCCAGTGCGACTTGAAGCAAGATGTTCATCGCTGTAATCAAGGGCAAGAATTCGAATTTGTCCGGCCGTGAATCCGCATGAAAGCGCCGTCGCGGCTATGGAAAATGGCTCGGACCCGGTGGCGCACCCAAGACTTGCCACATGAATAACTTTCGAACGATCGCACTTTTGAAGCTCTTCACGCAATACTTCAAATGCAGCCACATAACGAAAGAGCCAAGTTTCTGGCGGTGCCAAATGCTGGTGTAAATTCATCGCCTCTTTTGGATCTCGCTGCAAGCGCGCCACATAATGCGCAATAGTCTTGTCACCAAGCAAACGCATTCGTTCTTGGGCGAACAACTCCACAAACTTATTCACCTCAGGTTCCAGGGGCGTATTGGCCGCCAACCACTCTGACAATTCCTTCACGACACAAGCCGTCGAGGATCGCTGGTGGCCACGGCGCTGGCGCCTTGCAAAAGAAGTTGATGTTGCATGGCTATGCGTGTGGCGTCAAAAACCTGAACGCGCCCCTCTGGAATATTCAGCACTTCACGCAAATGCTCAAACCCAGGCAAGCCCGACGTTGGATTCCACGCTCCGCTTTCGTCAAGATCACGCAGACCAATCGCTTGCTCCACGCGCAAACCAAATGTTGCGGTGCTGGCGGTTTGAGCATCGTCATTCATAGGAACCTCTATTAGCAATGTTCGAGAACCAACTTGGGGTTCAATAGATTCCTGACCGGTGAGAATTCCAGCGTCAAGCAGGGGAATGAGTGCGCCGTGATAATCAAATAAACCAAGCATCCATGTTGGACCTGCGGGCAAAGGTTGCGCCGAAACCACAGGGCAAACTTCACGAATATGCCTGACATTAATGGCGAAAAATTTATTTTTTGCGGTCCAAATCAGCGTTCTCATGGCTGAAGCATAGCCAAAGTTCAGGCGTGTCAACCATCAGGGTGCAGTTCGCGAATGTCCCTGATACCAGATAATTTCGCGAAGAAAATATCGACAATTTCAGGATCAAATTGGTGACCGGCTTCGCTGCGAATGGTGTCAAGAACGCGTCGCTCGATCCACGCTTCTTTGTAGCAACGCTTATGTGACAGCGCGTCAAATACATCCGCAATAGCCACCACTCTTGCAAAAAGCGGAATGTCCTCGCCTCTTTTGCCGCCCAATTTCGGTTGATGCGTGATTGGATCCAACAATAGATTGCCATCCAAATCCACGTATCCCGGATAGCCGCCACCGTCCCATCGTTCATGATGGTTTAGCGCAACCTCGCGCGAAGACTCAGCGAATTCAGTTTGTTGATCCAAAAAGAATTTTGCGCCGATGATCACATGCTTCTTCATTTCTACATATTCAGCGGCGTCAAGTTTGGCTGGCTTTTTCAAAATTAAATCCGACACGCCAACCTTTCCCACATCATGAAGGCGAGCGGCGATGAGCAAACGGTCTCGCTGACGCTCAAAGGCCGGGCCTTCAAGACCGCGGCGATGCGCCCACTCCTCAAACAATACCGCCGCGATTCCAGACACGCGCTTGAAGTGCGGACCAGTTTCAATTGGATCGCGCGTCTCGGTCATGCGCAACATATTTGTGATAATGCTTTCAGTTAATTGCGTCCGCTCAATCGCCACAGTTGCCATGCTTGCAAAATGTGAAAGAAGCGATTGATCCGAGTCGGTGAATCGGGGACGTGAGCGTCCATCGTTGTCCTTGGCGTTAATGAGTTGCAACACGCCCACGGTTCGACCCAAACTTGTGCGCAGCGGCAATGCCAGAACGCTTTGCGTTTTATAGCCAGTGATTCGGTCAAATGAGTGGTCAAATTGAAATGCGAGACCAGGCTCAAGCGAATAGGCGTTTGCAATATTGACACTTTCGCCGCTCACGCCAACCCAACCCGCAATTGAATTCTCAGTGACGGGAAGCAAGTAACTGGAAAAGCGGGGCGCTTCAGCGCTGCCGCCACGACGCGCAATCGTGTCATTTTGCGCGTACGCAAAACGAAGAATTTTATTTTCACGGATGTAGACCGTTCCAGCATCGGCACCAATCAGCGAGCGCGCCTCGCTGAGAATTCGATCCATCAGCAAATGAATGTCTTGCACCTTGTTCAATTCCATGCCAATGTCAACCAATGTATCCACGCGATTTTGATTCAACGTGCTGTCCACTTTCAACGACTTTTGCAGATGCGTCACTAGACGCTCGCTATCGGTCAGCGAGTGCGCTCGCTCATTCAATCGTTTGTGAAGCATCGCTATTTCCGCCTCGGCCATGCGCTCCCTTGTATGCGCCATGCCTAATTTTGCAAGCGTATTCACGCGCGTGCTCACTTCATCTGGCTCGCTCAGGCGTGACATGAAATCCTCCGCGCTGGCCGCAAATGCCGCGGCGCGAATCAATGGATCGGGCAATGGCGACAAGGCGATGCATGGAATGTCTTTGGTGTCCTCATGGCTTGCAAGCGCGCGCAACAAATCAAAGCCGTGCGTGCCCGGTCCCGTCAATTCAACGGCAACGACTGAAGGTGCGTCGCGAAGAATGCGCTCAAAGGACTGATCGTCGCGCCGAATAATTTCAAGTTGCGCAATATCCGATGTCACGGCCATTCGTAGCAAGTCTGAAGCCCAAGATTCATTGCTGGCCAAAATGAAAAGTGGTTTATCCAATGATTGATTCATAGTGGAGCGATTCTGATTCGGTGACTCGCTTATGGATTTTAAATCCTATCAAATGAATCCAAATAATTGTAAAAATGGGACCGGTGGGAGTTGCACCCACACGTCAATTTCTTGACTGCGGATTTTAAGTCCGCTGCGTCTGCTGTTCCGCCACGATCCCGTCAAAAATGTGTTGAATACTTTCATGCACCACGTCACATCCATCCAGTACAAACTGTTTTTTCAAAAATTCATAGGCAAGGCTATGAAACATTAACTGCTCTTGGCCGCCTCTGACAATTGCGGAGAATGCCATCCGCCCGATGGCATTAAAATTTCATTGGCTGGCTCTGGACCCCATGTTCCAGGCTTGTATTTCATCACTGGCACGGCGTTGTCAAGAATATTTTCAACAATGCGCCATCCTTCTTCAACCACATCTTGACGAGCAAACAACGCTTGGTCGCCACGAATGGCGTCGCCAATGAGCCGCTCGTATGGCGTCATTTCGTCTGGTTGCGCGTCGACGGCCATCAATTCAATGGGCATTCCACCCATGACTTCGCCGTCAATCTTGGCTTGCATGTTGATGCCAATCTCAATGCGCGGCGTGAACAGGAATCGAACAAAATTGTGCGGGCCTGGTGGCGCCTCTGGAAACACAACATTGGGTGGGCGATGAAATTCAACGCGAACCTCCGTGGCGGAAAGAGGCATGCACTTGCCCGCGCGGATGTAAATAGGAACGCCGTCCCATCGCCAATTGTCAATCATCAAGCGAATGGCTCCCCATGTTTCCGTTTGGCTGTTCTCCGCAACGCCGGGCTCCTTCAAGAAGCCGTCAAATTGACCGCGAACAACATCGCGCGTGGTCAATGTGCGCACCGCTCGGAAGAGTTTGACTTGCTCGTCACGCACGCGTTCCATGTCGCTCCACAATGGCGGCTCCATGCACAAAAAACCAACCACTTGCATGAGATGGTTTTCAATCACATCGCGAATGCAGCCGGTCTCATCGTAAAATTTGCCGCGGCCTTGCACGCCAAAACTTTCCGCCATGGTGATTTGAATTTGCTTGATGTACTGGCGATTCCAAATTGGCTCTAGAAAAGCGTTGGCGAAACGTGTGAACAAAATATTCTGCGTCGCCTCTTTGCCCAAGTAGTGGTCGATGCGGAAAATGTGTTGCTCATCAAACACTTCATGCAACGTTGCGTTTAATTGCTTGGCCGTGGCGCTGTTGTGCCCGAATGGTTTTTCAACCACCACGCGCGCGCCCTCCACGCAACCAGCCGCCTCCAACTGCTTGGTCACGGTCCCAAAAAGCACGGGCGGAATAGCCAAATAATGCAGCGGACGCTGGGATTTTCCAAGCGCTTTCTTCAGCGATGTGAACGTGGCAAGGTCGGCGTAATCACCATTCACAAATTGAAAGTTGTCCGACAACTTTTTGAAAGCGGGCTCGTCAATACCGCGGCCGTAGGTGGTTATTCCTTCACGCGCGCGCGCCAGCAATTGCTCGCGCGTCATGTCACTTTTGGCGACACCAATAATTGGTCCGTCAAAAACATTGCGACGAATCAACGCTTGAATGGTGTCGAACAATTTCTTATGGGCAAGATCTCCGGTGGCTCCAAAAAGAACCACGGCGTCGCAATGCAGTTGAGTGGTCATAAATTATTTTCCCTTCGGCGCGGTCTGCTCAAGATGTCCACCGAACTCGTAGCGCATGGCGGAGCACAACTTGTCGCCAAACAACGCAGCGCCACGGCTTGCGAAGCGCGCGTACAACGCGGCCGTCAACACATACGCAGGCACGCCTTCGTCAATCGCCGCGTCAATGGTCCATCGGCCTTCACCAGAATCGCTCACGCGTCCGTCAAACTTGGTTAATTCTGGATCAGCGGCCAAGGAATTGGCTGTCAAATCAAGCAACCAACTGCTAATCACGCTGCCGCGGCGCCACACTTCGGCCACATCGGGCAAATTAAATTTATACATGTACGCCTCTGGCTCGCGCAGGGGAGTTGTCTCCGCATTCTTCTCGCGCGCGTGCATGCCCGCGTCGGCATTCTTAATAATGTTCAAGCCCTCGGCGTACGCCGCCATAATTCCATATTCAATTCCGTTGTGGACCATTTTTACAAAGTGGCCGCCGCCGTTTGGACCGCAATGCAAATAGCCTTGCTCCGCGGTGCCTGGCATATTTTTGCGCGCGGGAGTGACAGGAATGGATCCCTTGCCTGGCGCCAGCGCGCTGAAGATTGGATCAAGACGTTTCACACTTGCCTCGGGTCCGCCAATCATCTGGCAGTAACCGCGATCAAGACCCCATACGCCGCCAGAAGTTCCAACGTCAACATAGTCAATGCCAGACTTGGCCAATTCCTTGGCGCGACGAATGTCGTCCTTGTAATAACTATTGCCGCCGTCAATCAGCGTGTCGCCCTTGGAAAGGTGCGGCGCAATTTTGGCGATGGTCTCGTCCACATACGCGGTTGGAATCATCATCCAAATGCTGCGCGGCGCTGGAAGTTTGGCGATCATGTCCTCAATGCTGGTCGCGCCGATGGCGCCTTGAGCGGCCAATGCTTTCACGGAATCCGCGGACACATCAAAGGCCACAATTTCATGTCCGGCTTTCATTAAACGCACGGACATGTTGGCACCCATACGACCCAAACCGATCATTCCCATTCGCATTGCATGACTCCTTAAGTTGGTGTTCCGAAAAAGATGAATTGAAATATAGGCGGCTTCTCATCTACGACAATGACGATCTCAATTCATATTCGGCAAGACTAACGATCGCCGCACTTTTGTGCGATCGCCGGAGAAATCGACTTCACGATCCACCGCGCCACATCGGATTTGGCCGCGAACCCAGTTGATTCACCGCGAGTCATGACACGTTCATCGCCCCACACAATTCGCGCGTCCGACTGCTCGCAGTCAAGGGTTTCCAATGAATTGGCCACAATGCAATCCGCTTTCTTGGCAAGTAATTTACGGCGCGCGCTTGCAAGCACTTCATCCTTGGGTTCCAAGGCAAACCCAACCACAAATTGATTATTTCTGGATTGCAGATTTCCTAGAATTTCAACCACAGGTTCCAACTGAAGGGTTGGCGGCGTCGCATCGCGGCGAATTTTTCCAGCAATCTGACCGCCCGCAACTTGCCAATCCGCCACGGCCGCCGCCATCACCAACACATCAAAGTTGGGCCAATCCTCGGTCAATAACTTGCGTAAGTCCGCAGCGCATTGGAACCGCGCAACATGAAAACACGAATCGAGTTGGAGCAAATTGCATGGCCCGGCAAGAACCCGCACATGAGCGCCAGTTTCTTGTGCGGCTTTCGCTATTTCAAATCCCATGCGCCCGCTGGAACGATTTCCAATAAATCGAACCTGATCAATGGGCTCGTGGGTGGGTCCCAAGGTCACCAACCATCGCAGTGGACCTTTGGATTTGCTTGTATTGCTGGTGCTCATGGGTTGCCACTTGGGTGCGCGCTCTGCATACTACGACCCCTCTGTTGGATTGTCACAATTGCAAATCGTTTGATTGAAGGAGATTCACGTGGCTCGAAAGATTCGATTGAAACTTGGTGAGATTTTGGTGCAATGGAACATGGCCAATGCGGACCAAGTCGCCAAAGCCTTGGAACTTGCCAAAGGCAGTGGCAAGCGAATCGGTGAGGCTTTCATTGAAACGCAAATTTGCACCGAGGAAGATGTGGCCAAGGCGTTGGCGCATCAATTTGGAATGGAGTTTCTGGATCTCTCCACAGCGCAGGACAGCAGCAAGATCAATGTCACGCTGATTCCTGATGAACTCATGCGCAAGCATTTGGTGCTTCCAATTTCTAAATCCAATGGTCGCCTGAAACTTTTGGTGCATGACCCAATGGATCTGGAATTGTTTGATGTGCTTCGATTCCGTCTTGGCGTTGAGTTGGACACCGCCGTGGCCAGCAAGCGCCAAATGCAGAACTTTCTTGACATTGGCAAAAAGTCAGCCGCGCCAATTAAAAAGGAAAATGCCGGTGGCGATATTGACATTGAAAAGTTGGTCAACAAGGCTAATAATTCTGTCGATAGCTCTGTTGATCGCGGCAAGTCAATGGACAAATCCATTGATAAAGACGGGCCAATTGATTCAAGTTTGGTTCAATTGGTCAACGGCATCATTCTCAAAGGCGTCATGGCCAGAGCCAGCGATATTCATTTTGAGCCCCGCAAAAACAGCGTGCTTGTGCGCTTTCGCGTTGACGGCGAGTGCGAGGAAATTTCCCAGCTCCCCAAGACCAATCAAGCTGGCGTGCTGGCTCGGTTGAAGTTGATGGCTGGCGTGAACATGTCGGAGCGACGCATTCCACAGGACGGTCGCATTAAAATGGCTGTTCCAAAGTTGGATGCCGCCGGCCAGCCGGTGATGGAACTGAATGAAAAAACAAAATTGATGGCGCCGGTTGTGGACCAAGTCGACTTTCGTGTCAGCACGTGTCCCGCGACAAACGGCGAAAGCGTTGTGCTTCGTATTTTGCGTCCAGACAGCGTGCGCATTGGTTTGCTGAACTTGGGTCTTGAACAAGACATGTTGGACACGTTCAACAAGGTCATTCGCAAACCCAACGGCATTTTCCTGGTCACGGGTCCGACTGGTAGCGGTAAAACCACCACGCTGTATTCCGCGCTCGCGGTGCTGAATCGTCCCGACAAAAAAATCATCACCGCCGAGGATCCCGTTGAGTACAACTTCAAGGGCATCAATCAGGTCCAAGTGCGTGAACAAATTGGTCTCACATTTCCTTCCATTCTGAAATCCATGTTGCGCCAAGCGCCCAACATTATTCTGGTCGGTGAAATTCGTGATCGTGAAGTTGCGGACATCGCCATTCAAGCCGCGCTCACTGGACACTTGGTGTTCAGCACGCTTCACACCAACGACGCGCCAAGCGCCATCACGCGTTTGGTGGACATGGGCGTCAAGCCATTCTTGGTCGCCAGCAGTATTCAGGCCATCATGGGTCAACGTCTTGCACGAATTTTGTGCGATAAATGTAAGAAACTCGATCCAGATCCAGATCCAAAGATTTTGCGCTTGGTGGATATTGCCGACTCTGAAAAAGACAAGGTCATGATGGCCGTGGGTTGTGAGGAATGTGGTGGAGCTGGCTACCGCGGGCGCCGCGGCATCTATGAAATGATGGTGATGAACTCTGAAATTCGCAATCTCGCCTTTGAGCGTGCCGGCATTTCCAAACTTCGCGCCGCGGCAATCCGCTCAGGCATGCGCACGTTGTTGGGCGACGGCAAGCTTAAGATTTTGCGCGGCCGCACAACTCCAATTGAAATTTCCAAGTTCGCGCAAGCTTCAACCTTCGATCCTTCCACGGTTGGCACCTAACGCCCGCTGTATCAGTGATCCCTTCCAACGGAGAAAACAACAATGTCTAGCGGTGAATCAAGTCCTTCAAAACCAACTGGTGGCAGCACGGTTCAAATCGATCGCCTTCTCGATGTCATGGTGAAACAAGACGCGTCCGATCTTCACATTACGGTAGGGCGCCCACCAACCGTTCGTCTGAACGGACGTTTGCGCAATCTGCAAACAAAAATCCTAGACCCCGACGACACCATGGCGCTGATGAAGTCCATTACGCCTGAAAAAAATCAGGCTGAGTTTCAAGAAGTCGGTGGAACCGACTTTGGATTTAGTTTCAGCGAAGCGGCGCGCTTCCGAGTCAGCGTGTTTCGCCAAAAAACATTCGTGGCCATGGTGCTTCGACTTATTCCAAATCGACTTCTCACTTTTGAGCAAATCGGTTTGCCGGAAATTTCTCGCGAGTTGATCAAGCGTCCCCGCGGACTTTTTCTGGTGACTGGTCCAACCGGTAGCGGAAAGACAACCACTATCGCCACCATGGTTGACTATGTGAATACAAATTTTGAGAAGCACATTGTGACCGTGGAAGATCCGATTGAGTATTACCACGTGCATAAAAGATCCATTGTGAATCAGCGTGAAGTTGGAGCGTTAAGCGACGTTCCAAGTTTCGCCGACGCTCTGCGCCGCGCGTTGCGCCAGAATCCCGACGTGATTCTGGTGGGTGAAATGCGCGATCTTGAAACTATCGAGGCGGCTATTAAAGCGGCGGAAACAGGCCACTTGGTGTTCGGAACGTTGCACACCACGGGCGCGGCTGGAACCATCAACCGAATTATTGACGCCTTTCCAGTGAATCAGCAGGAACAAGTTCGCGTGCAGCTTTCTACAAGTTTGCTGGCCGTATTAAGTCAGGTTCTGCTGGCACGCACCGACAAGCCAGGCCGCATCGCTGGATACGAGTTCATGGTGGTCACGCCAGCCATCAGCAATCTGATTCGTGAAAGCAAGACCTTCCGAATTGACTCCGCCATTCAAACTGGAAAGAAATTCGGTATGCAATTGCTTGATGAGCATCTTTGGTCCATCTTCAGCAAGGGCATGATTACCGCCGAGGAAATGATCGAAAATTCACGCAATCCAGGCGATCTGAAAGATCGGATTCGCAAGGCTGGCGGAACCGTTCCCGGCATGGAATTTGATAGTCCATCAGAGACAATTTCTTAAGGTGAGTTGGCCGCTGAATCAAGTTATCTGTCTCAATAGAGTTCTATTTGTTGTATTCAGGATGCCAATTCCAAGAATCATTCACAAGTCCGAATGTACGAAGACGCAATTATCACTCGAATAACTAGGAACTACATCTTTCCCCAAGTCGAATGTCACGGTGAGGTCGCAGCTCATTTCATGCGAATTCACAAGTTGAAATTCAGTTAGGATCTTTCTTGCCATGGCCGAAACACAAACTCTTAATTTTGATCCCACAACCGATCGCTTTATCCAAGAGCTCAAAGGTCGAAGATTTGGCCGCGCACTGACCAAGTTGGGCAAGGTCACTCGCGAACAAGTTCATCAAGGACTTGAACTTCAAAAGACAACAAGCAAGGGCAAGAAGCTTGGAGACATTTTAGTTGAAATGGGTTTGATTCAACCCGTTGATGTGCTCATGACATTGGCTGGAATGGCTGGCATGAAATTTGTATCGCTCAAGGGACGCACCTTTGATGAAGCGACCATGAAATCAGTCAGTCCCGAAATGGCGCGCAACGCGGGAATTGTTCCAATTGAATTCAACGCCGCAACCAAGCAATTGGTTGTTGCAATGAAGGAACCAGGAAACTTTGCCGCGGTGGACACGTTGCGAAACATGCTGGGCTACAAAGTATCCGCGGTCATTGCGCCCGCTGAAGAAATTGATGCCGAACTGAAGGAGCACTACCAAGCTAAAAGTACTCTCAAGGAAATTTACGCGGATACCGCCGCCAACTCAACGGTGGCCGCGCTTGCGGGTCGCGGAGCAAGCATTGATCAAGCCACTTTAATTGATGCTGCCAGCGACAACCAAGTTGTGCAACTTTTAAATTACGTTCTCATGCAAGCCATTCGCGACAAGGCCAGTGATATTCATCTGGAACCTTTCGAGGATGAATTTAAAATGCGCTATCGAATTGACGGCGTGTTGTATGACATGGAATCACCAGATAAAACGTTGGCAATGGCTATTGTCAGCCGCGTGAAGGTCATGGCCAAGTTGGACATTGCTGAGCGTCGCCTTCCGCAAGACGGACGCATTGAATTGAATTTGGGTGGCGCGCCAGTGGATCTTCGTGTGGCCGTGCTTCCAACCATGTTTGGCGAAAGCGTTGTTATGCGCGTTTTGGATCGTGGCAATGTGCAGTTAAGTTTGGACCGTGTTGGCTTGCGCGAAGATGACCTTGAAAAAGTGAACGGGCTGATTAATAAACCAAACGGAATTGTCATTGTGACGGGGCCAACCGGTAGCGGTAAAACCACCACCTTGTACGCGGCGTTGAACTCACTGAATGACATCACCACCAAAATTCTCACCGCGGAAGATCCCGTTGAATATGACATTGAAGGCCTTATTCAATGCCAAGTGAATCACGAGCAGGAACTTACCTTCGCCAAACTACTGCGCAGTTTTTTGCGTCAAGATCCTGACATTATTTTGGTGGGTGAAATCCGCGATCTTGAAACGGCGCAAATCGCCATTCAAGCCAGTTTGACCGGCCACTTGGTGTTCAGCACTTTGCACACCAATGATGCGCCAAGCAGCATTCTTCGATTGATGGATCTTGGCGTGGAAAGTTTCCTTCTTACCGCAACGCTTGAAGCCATTGTTGCTCAACGATTGGTACGTCGGGTGTGCGCCGGTTGCAAAGAAAATTTCATGCCAAGCGAAGAGCAACTGATGGAACTTTCATTGCGTCCCCAGGATGTTGCAAACCGCACATTCGCCCGTGGATCAGGTTGCGACAAGTGCAACAAAACTGGTTACAAGGGTCGTCTTGCGTTGTATGAAATTATGTCGATGGACGACACCCTTCGTGAACTTGTTATGACACAGGCCAGCACGGCTGTGTTGAAAATGGAAGCTCGCAAGCGGGGCATGCGCACGCTTCGTGAAAGCGGCATGTTGTCTATTTACGACGGTCAAACCACCATTGAAGAAGTTGTTCGAGAAACCCTTGGCGAAGAATAAATCAGGAGCAAGCGTTCGCGCTTAACACATGCCAACATACGCCTACAAAGCAATGACCGCGGCGGGCAAAGCCCAGAGTGGCACCATGGACGCCCCATCAAGTGATGAAGTGAGCAAGTCGCTTCGTGGACAAGGCTTGTTTCCCACGGATGTGCGCGAGCAAAAAGCGGCCAAGCCCAAAGAAGAAAAACTAAAGTCCGCCAAAAAGAAGGGAAAAGGCTTGCGTTTCTCCATGCCTGGTCGCGTGAAGACCAAAATCATCACAAACTTCACGCGCCAACTCAGCACATTGCAAGACGCTGGTTTGCCGTTGCTGCGCAGCATGCAAATTTTGGAGCAGCAGCAGAAACCCGGCAAACTAAAAAAGATTCTCGGCGAAGTGTGTGAAGATGTCGAGGGCGGAACCACGCTCAGCGAGTCCTTCTCCAAGCATCCAAAAGCATTTGACCGTCTGTATTGCAAAATGGTCGCCGCGGGCGAGGTCGGCGGTGTGCTTGACGTCATTTTGCAACGACTCGCGGACTTCATGGAAAAAGGCGAGCGCCTGAAGCGCCGCATTAAAGGCGCCATGATTTATCCAGCGTGCGTTATTTCCATCGCGGTTCTGATTGTGACGGGCATCATGTATTTTGTTATTCCAAAGTTCGTCACCATTTTCAGCGACTTCGGCGTGAAATTGCCAGCGTTGACTTTGTTCTTAATTGACACCAGTAATTGGATCGCCGGAACAAGCAGCAAGGACCAAGCCGTGCCCGGTGTGATTTGGGTCTTGGTGTCGCCGTTTTTATTGGTGATTGTTTTTAAATTGCTGCGCAAAACAGATTTTGGTCGGGCCGCATTCGATGTGCTCTTTGTGAAGGCGCCGGGACTGGGCAATTTGGTGCGCAAGACCACCATTGCTCGTTTCACGCGCACCTTGGGAACTCTCATTAGCGCGGGTGTTCCAATTCTGGAAGCTGTTCTGATTACGCGCGACACATGCGGCAATTGGATTTACGAGCGCGCTTTGAACAAAGTGCATGATTCCATCCGCGACGGTGAAAGTTTCGCCTCGCCACTGCGCGCAAGCAAAGTGGTGGACAGCCTTGTGGTGAACATGATCGACGTGGGTGAGGAAACCGGCGACATGGATGTCATGTTGACCAAGATCGCCGACAACTACGACGAAGAAGTGGACGTGGCCGTTGGAAGCTTGTTAAGTTTGCTGGAGCCCTTCATGGTCATCGTGCTTGGTGGAATCATTGGAACCATTGTGTTGGCGTTGTTCCTTCCACTGGTCAGCATGATTGAAAGTGTTTCTGGCGGCGGTAAGAAGTGATGCATACGGACCACTCAAAGACCAATTTTCTGCGCAATCAAACTCGACCAGCGTTCACGTTGATCGAGTTGCTTGTGGTCATTGGCATTATCGCGCTGCTTGTTGGCTTGATCATTGTTGGCATTGGCGCCGCGCAAAGACGCGCTCAGCAAGTGAACACAAAGTTTCTCATGAGTTCCATTTCGCAAGCGTTGGCCCGTTTCAAATCGGACCATGGCTACTACCCGCCAGTGCTGGGGGATCCATCGCAAATTTTGACATATCCATCCACGCCTCCAGTCACTCTTACAAAAGGTATTTTGGGTTGGACTGTTACAACTTCCACGCCTTCGACCAATGTTGGCTACATGCGCGATTTGCTTTTGCCGCCCTACAACAAAAGCGCTGGCGCAACCGCCACAACCAAAGTGAGTCAATGGACAAGCGATGAGGGCAAGGCCTTGCAAAATTGGAATAGCGTCACCACGCTTGCGGAATATCTTGTTGGCGCTGGTGATCGCTCCGCAGATGGCTACGGAATTTGCGGCGAGTTGCCCGACACACTTCCAAAAGATTTAACAGCTGGTCAACGTGAACTTCCGCGCGCGGGCATTCGCTCGCCTGGACTTGACGGCGTGTGGGGCGCGGCCATTGCGCCCATTATGAACACAGACATGAATGCCACTTCGCCAACTCCAACCGCTGCCGCCTCATACGCAGGTCTCACGTTGGGTAGTCCGACACTCAAGGGACTTTTTTACACGCGTAATTTGGCGCTGCCTAGTCAAATTCTTGTGGACTCAACTACGCCCGCGTCGGGTCTTGGCAACGACAATTCAAAATGCATTTTGCGTTGCCGTCCAAACTTGGAGGGAAAAATTTTCGGCCCTTATTTGGAAATGAAAGATCCATCCATTCTTGGCGGCGTGAAAGGAATCATTGACACAGGCGCGCGCAAAGGTGAGCTTGACATTGTTCGCGCCAGCGACAACGACGCCAATTTTGATCGCTACCCAAAAGTGATTTTGGATTATTGGGGTCAACCCATTCGCTACTACCGCCGTGGCTATGTGAATTTAACACCCAGCACTCCCGACCAAGCCACCGACGGAACCAACTTTGATCTTGGCGATTTCTTCGCGTTGCGCCCAACCAAGGGTGATCAAGGTGAATTTATTCCAGACGCGCAAGCCAAGACTGATGTGCTTGATGATGAGAATGCCGATCTTCCAACTTCTACGACCATGAATGGCAAAGATCGTTCGTCCACGCCGCGGCTTCGCAGCGCTGAGTTTGCGCTGCTGTCTTCTGGCCCGGATAAGAAAATGGATCGAACGCGCCGCATTGCGTTGAGCGGACCAAACAAAGATGTTGATATTAACGCCGACAATATTGTGGAGACCGGCCCTTGAAGCGCGCCACCACGGGCTTCACGCTGGTTGAATTGCTCGTGGTCATTGGCATCATCGCCATTTTGGCAAGCATGGTGCTTGCGGTCAGCGGCGGCGTGCTTGCGACAAGCGAGCGCAAGCAAGTGGAGGACACGTTCACGCTGTTGAACAAGGCCATTCAAGAATTGGAACTGACGCGTGGACAAGAATTAGTGTTCTCACGGAAAAAAAATGCGAGCGATCCACCTGAACTCACTTTCTATGACGTACAGGAAGATCCCTCCGCAACGACCGCCTACATCATGCCCAAGTTGTTGGCGCTCTTAATGAGCAATGACCGCAGCCGAGAATTTATCAACAAGATCAATCCAGATTTTTTAAAGCGATCTGGTTTGGGCACAACCGCAAGTCCGTATGTTCTTGATCTTGTTGATGCTTGGGGCAACCGCATCGCAGTGGTTCCATGTGGTCGACCCGCCACGGAACGAGAAATGCGAAGCGCCTATCGAACCGTCGGCTCCGTCAAAGGCAATCCGATTACGGCGGATCCAATGGGCATTGGCATTGACAGCGTTGACCGCACTGTGCGCACCAACGACGAAAAAAACTTGGGTGTTTGCAGTGGGCGCAGATGGACCTTTGTTTCACGCGGTTCGGATGGCTCGCTTGGCGCTCCTCCTTGGGATACAACCGCTACGGCAAAACAGCGGGATTCAAATTCCGATGGCATTGATGACTGGGCAGACAATATTTTCTCGCAACCGCTCACGGAACCAGTGGTGACATTGCCATGACATATGTATCCCGTTCAACCTTGAATTCCGCGCGTCGCAATCGATCTGCGTTGAACACATGCACCAAGTTTCGTGGCGGCTTCACGCTGATCGAACTCATGGTGGTCATTGGCATTCTTATTTCACTGGCCACGTTGACGGCCATCAGCGTTTCCAAAGTGACCAAGGACGCGCGCTTGTCCAAAGCCGTCAGCCAAGTGATGAACGCTCTTGAAACGGCAAGAACGTTAGCCATTAAGGAGCACCGTATTGTCATGGTTGTGTTCACGGTGAAGACGGAGCGCACCGGTTCAACTGTGTCTGCGGGAGTTTTTACCGACACGATCAAACGGCAGTGGACGCGAATTCTGGCAACTCGACTGCGCGATGAATTGGTGAACAACAGCGCCACCGCAACCACCGCCAACCAAGGTTCGGTCTTCATGGACATGTTTGAGCAGCACCCAAACTTTTCGCCCATTGATTTGCCAGATGGAATTAAAGTTGCGGCTCCGCAAATGGATTACGAGCGCAATGATGATGTATGGATTACGCAGCCAACATTCCGTGACAACAACACCAACTTTGACGACATGGAATATGGATCCATGATTGGCGTCATGTTCGACGTGAATGGATCGTTGCTCTCTAAAATTACCGGTGGCGGCAGCGCCAACCAAGGCATGGGTCGCTACGCGGTGCTTGACATGGATCAAAATGGCTTGCAATTGCCCCTGAATGCGAAAGAAAACGGAGCTGGTTGGTTCACCTACAACATTGAGGGCGAAGAACCCAACATTCAATTGGCGCCATTTCTTTCCGTGTTCAACGACACAGCCATGCGCGAGTTGTACGACGTGAACAATTGGAAGGGACCAAGTTTCACCGCGACTTGGGTGCCTCCATGCTCATCTTTTGCGTCAGGGCGCACGCGCATGAATTGCGACCAGACCGAGTACATCAATCAATTTGGTGAAAAAATTTATTTCAACCGCTACACGGGTCGCGCGGAGTCCATGAAGCGATGAACCGACGCGCCTTCAGTTTGGTTGAGCTCATCATTGCCATCTTTATTCTTGGCATTGGCATGATCTCCATCGCCGCGCTCTTTCCCGCGGGCATTAAGCAGCAGGAGATTGCGGAGGACGATGTCTACGGGCCGCTTGTGGCCAAGCACGCCATGGAATTGTTGCGCACGCGATTGAAGCAGGAGGACTTTGGTTCCTTTGAGGATTTCTCATCGGACACAACTACAGTGCGTGATCCAGTTCCGCTTCAAAGCAGCACCAATGTTGGCACAGGCGCAGTTGCAAGCACAATTGCCAATGATTGGATTTGGAAACGTCCTGGGTTCATCACTGTGGATGATGCTTCTTCCACCGGTTGTGATGAAGCAGGCATGTACGACATTTTTAGTTACTACAGCACTCGAAAAAATGTCGGTGGAAATCGATCAGGAACCACCAAGCCTCTCATTCCAACTGAATTCACGCCAACAACTCTCTTGTCCGACGTGGCTATTACAACCACTGGTCGAAATCGGCTGTACGGAATTCCATACAACCGTCGAATCTATGACGAGCAATTTGACGTCACACAACCAAACTACGCGTGGACTTACGCGCAAAATGGAATTCCCGCGTCGGGATCTACTCCAAATGGAAATAATCTTTCCGCCAACGCATTGCGCGAACCTGCGGTCTTTATCACGCAGCGCGAACGCTACTGGCCTTTGCCATCCAACGCGGTTGGTGTGACGCCAACACCAAAGTATGTGTGGGATTGCATGTTCCGTAAATTCAACGGCCGCATTCTTGTTGGAATGTTTGTGTACCGCGTTCTTCCCGCCAACGGTTTGCGTGGTGGAAATTATGCCGACAACAACGGTCAAACCATGGGCACGCCCTATGTCAGCGCGCAAGTGACTGCTTCCATTGATTCCACAAATGCGCCACTGATCGCCAACTATCCACCCATTCCGCAGTGGGTTTCAAGCCGTTCACCCATGAGCAATTTATCGCTGACCAAAGGCGATGGCGCCAACAACAAGTGGGGCGCCGGCGGTCTTGACGCCAAAGTTGGCAGCACAATGGACGCATCGAAATACAGCCCCAACCGCGACGATTGCGGTGTTCCTGGAACGGGACCAAGCACCACAACGCTGACCGATCCAACCGCGCTGACCTATTCCGAAACGTGGCAGCAACCTGGTCAATGGATGATTGATCAATACAACAATGTTCACCATGTCATTGAAGGTCGCCGCACGCACGATGACGGTCCCGTGATTTTGGCCAAGCCAGTTCCGCGCCAGCCGTATTCAAATGCGTTGTTTGACGCGAAAGATACGACAGAGCGATCACTGAATACATCTGGAAATAAAAATGTTCCTATTCCGCCTGCCACCGACTCCGCGCTGCTTGCAACGCCGGGTTCTGGCGGCGACGCGCTGAAAGGCATTCAAGATTTGTGGTTTGTTCCACCCTATGACGCCAACGGCAATCAACTGCTTCCAGTTTTTGCCTGCGTGGAGGAGCTGTAATGTTGCGACGCGCTTTCACATTGATTGAATTGTTGGTGTCGCTGTCAGTGTTGTTGGTTGTCATTATCGCAACGGCTAGAATTTTTGGAACCACAAGCAAAGTGGCGGCCATTGGCGAAGCCAGCGCCGACTTGCAGGCCACCGCCACCGCGGTGGAGAAGGTCATCCGCGGCGACATTGAACGCATCGCTCGCGACGGCGTGCTTGCCATTCAATGCGTGGCCGTGCGCAACGATGTGAATCGCTCAACCACATATCCGCAGGCGCCACTACTTGATACCACCAGGCCGGTCACGGATTTTGTGCGCTGCGATCAGTTGGTGTTCTTTGGTCGTGGACGCGAATCAAGCCAAGTGTATTTGGGTACGCGCGGCGGGTCGCGCTCTGATGCCGCGTACTCAGTGAATATGTTTCCTTCGGGCACGCTTAAAATTACACCCGAGTTCACATCGCAAGAATTCATGGTTCGCATTGGCCACGGCGTGCAATTTCCAACACTGCTTGTTGACAGCAACAATCCAACACTGCGACCAGATGCCGACTTTTTTGACACCGTGGCCAAAGGAAATCCACCAGTGCCTTGGATGTGGAGTCCCACACCAGTCATGTCTAGTTCCTACTTTGATGGAGCCGCCAACACATTGAAATACATGGCTGGCCAACCCGAAGCCAGGCAGTGGACGCTTGCGCGACAAGTTGTTTTGCTTGCGGATGACGGTATTAACACCAATATCAAACCAACGGGCCTCAACTTAACGTGGTTTCATGAAGTGCAACAAACTGGTAGCGGCGCAAGTTGGTCAGGCGGCATGACCGCCAATAGCGCAACTGGAATTGCGCAGTATGGTCCTGCACTTGGTGGAAGCGCAACGCCGGATTCAACCGCCACAAACTTTCTCATTCCTCAAGACAACTTGTTTCCCAACCGCGCGTTGACATCTTCGCGTGTTGATATTGCCGCAACGTCTATCGCGGACTTCCGCGCGTTGATTGAACAAGGCGCGACCTCAGCATACTTTTCCAAGGACTTTAATTTTGACTCCACTGGCCGCTTGCCGTGGTCGGATAGAGAGGCTGTAACTCCCAACGGATCTCTTGGCTACATCCGCAATCGAATTTATAACGCGCTTTTTGGTGCTCCAATAGTTGCTACTGGCCGCACATCCAATGGTTTGTGGGGCTATCCGCGCGCGGAAAAAGTAGCGCCAAGCATGAATCGTCTTGATGGCATGGTGGCGGGTCCATTGCTCGCGGGCAATTGCAGTTCAATACAAATTGATTGGACATGGAGCACGGGCACCGCGCGTTTTGAAACTCCAGAAGGAACGCCATTGCTGGCGCAACTTCCAGCGGCTCCCGTGCGTGCAAACAAAGCTGTCTTTGATGTGCCACTTGCAGGTTTGACAACTGTGCCTTGGCCTGTGCAACCATTTCTACAACTCAATTCAACAGGCGCGCTGGTTCTGCTTGATCCCGCAAATACACCAATCAGCATCACCAAGAACGACAATAGTTCCGAGGCCACGCAAACTTTGGGTTTGTCACGAAACATTCCATGGTTCGGCTTGCCTGACTCCATGTTTCCAATTGCGCAGCGCAGTGGCGTGACGCGTTTGGCTGGACCACTGATCACTGATGTTCCATCTTCAATTGCGGGACCGTCCTACGCAACGGCTATCCGCGCGTTGACTCCTACGGCTGCAAGTACAACGGCCACATTTGGTTCAACATCCACCACGGCCGAATTTGAAACAATCGCCATTGCCACGCCACCAATTGATTGCGCGCGTATTGAAGGCACCGGCGCCATTCTTCGACCTCTGTCAACTCTGACCGAGGTCTACAGCTATCAAGCCATCTTTGGTCCAAATGGCGACCAACCATTTCGCGAAGTGCGCGTTCCTGGCGGCACCGAACGCGTGTTGAGAAATGATTACACGCCATGGCCAACCGCATTGCGTTTCACCATAACGCTGCATGACCCAAAGTTGGCGCTGGCACAAGGGCGCGTGTTTCAATTTGTGGTGGACCTACCAAAGGCTGATCGATAATGAACTCCGTACAACGTCAACATATTTTTTCAAATCACATGCGTTCTTGCGCCTGGCGCCGCGGCAACGCGTTGGTGTTGGTGTCCGCCATGTTGGTTCTGTTGGTGCTTATTGCAACTGCGTTCTTGTCGCGCACGCAATCGCAGCGGGGCACCGCCGCCGCCATGCAGGATGCAAGTGGCGATGATCGCCGAATTGATTCCATTAAGAAACAACTGGCGTCTGAAATTGCCATGCACTTGTTTGTGAAGCCCATTGATCCAAATGGCGCGGCCAATTACATCGGCGGCGACAGTGCGGGCAACCGAATTCAACCTGGTATGTATTCGGTTCGCTACGGCGTTGAGTCGGCGTCTAAAACTGGCGCGGGCAGGGGTGATCAACTGAGCAATGTTGTTGATCCATCAAAGGATCCCGCAAGCAACTCCGCAATTGATTCAGGTGGCGCTGATAATTTTCCGGACGGGTACAACTTTGCCCCCTACAGCGTCATTCCTTGGACCAATTGGCCGGACTTTCTTGCGCCAACTTCCACAGTGTCGGGCACTCGATTTATTGTGAAAGGTGAAGCCAACGGCAACCCACTTGGCAATCCAGGCTTTGGCGACACGCGTTGGTTGCGTAGTTCGGAGCCCGTGCGCAAAACACAAAATGATGTTGCATCACCAGGCGAACCTGGTTTGTATCCCGAACCCAATGGAGATCGCTTTAGTCATTGGCCACACTTGTCGTGGTTGCCAACTCCAGCCAATGGATATCGACTTGTCAAAGATATTGCGGACATTGAATCAACCCTGTTGCAAGGCGGCATGGATCAAGCAAACAACGACGCCTTTGGAACGCCCTACGAACAATGGTTGCCTGATGTTGTTCCAACTCCAATCGCCAACGCGGGCACAGATCCGTTGGCGGACAACACCGCATGGGTGTCCGCGTTTAAAACCAGAAGAGACGCGTGGTTCACGCGCAGTGGCTATCAAGACGCAGTATTGAATGCCACAGCTGCAAAAACACTTCCCAACTTCATCAAGCTTGATGATCCAATGAGCATTGGCCGAATTATGAATCCCGATGCCAAGGGTGTTTCCAAAAGTGATGAGTGGGTTGAAAATACTCCGCGCAACATTGTGGCGCGCACCTTCAGCGACAGCGACGGTGACGGCTTCACGGATAGTTTTTGGTTCTTGGCGCCAGTGGGCAAGGAACGCAATGTGCGCACCATTGTTGGCGTAAGCGTCATCGACAACTCCGCCATGGTGGATGTGAATGTGGCGACGCGCGCGGACAGGCGCACCAGTGTTGGCTTCACGCCCGCGGATATCGCGCTTGTCACTTCGGAGCCTGAAGCTTCACCCAATGACAAGGCGCCTTCTTCAGGCACGCCAACGGAGACTCTTGTTGGTTTGTTTGACAATCCATACAACCAAACATTTAATTCTTTTGATATTGCCAAAGATCCAGATGGCTTCACCAGTCCGCCGCAGTTCCGCGTGCAATTTGATCCATATCGATGGGCGGGATATCCAACCTACTACGACATCACCAAAACCGCGGGCACGCACGACGCTGGTCAACCGAGTTTCTTGCAAGCGTTGGGTTTGCGTTCAAATACTGGAACGTGGAATGATTATTTCTATGGCAAGCCCGCAAATACTGGCGTTATTACACCGGTCACCACTGAACCTTTCGCTGGCGATATGTATGACATGTTTGGTCCAACGGGTCCCGCGCGTCCCGACCAAGAAGATCCGCAATATCGAACCGCTTTAACCGCGGCAAATTCTTTTAGAGCGGCGCTTCCCAATCAACCATTTGTGCGTCCAAGTGAGCGCGCGCGTTGGTTCCGATCGGCGGCCACTGGTCAGGGGACACTTTTTGCGGAAGCTCTCAATGTTCCGGCCACGGGAACAGGTTTTGAGCAAGCGCCAGCAAATGATGTCTTTGGAATTGCAGTTCCTACCCGCCGCTTTGACGCCAGTGATGAATTGGAATTGCGCGCATACGCCGGCAACAACGACCCAAGTAGTTTGTCGCGCCTTGAGCGGAGCTTGAACGCCGATGACATGATGCGTAGCACCACGCCAATCGCCGACACCATTCTGCGTTCAACGGTGTTGCGCGGCGAAGCGGGGGGCGGTCAAGAGCAATTAACAAGTCCGCAGTTGGTGAAAGATTTGCGCCGCAAGATCACAGTGGTCAGTGGTC